>Ga0209256_1000421_pt1 | contig 66777 bp, 71 predicted proteins | sample AraplaCol_mCL_r2_2_FD_184270 | JGI IMG/M metagenome (GOLD analysis project Ga0209256, IMG submission 184270) | Arabidopsis root microbial communities from North Carolina, USA - plate scrape MF_Col_mCL_r2 (SPAdes) (version 3) | ecosystem: Host-associated > Plants > Roots > Endosphere | place...
CCGGATCGGTGGTCTGGGTGGCGCCGAACACGGCCAGGCCGAACAGCATGCCGATGACCAGCACGCTCTTGCGAACGGTGGACTCGTCTTTGCCTTTGGCGATCAGGTGGTCGATCAGCCAGCCGCCCACGATCAGGTCGGTCACGGTTGCGACAGCCCATGGGATGGCCGCAAAGCCGGCGGACTTGATGATGCTCATGTGCATAGTCTGCACAAGGTAGCCCGGCAGCCAGGTCAGGAACAGGTAGAAGGTATAGCCGTAAGCCGCGAAGCCGATGGTCAGGCCCCAGATCTTGGACTTGGTGAGCAGGTAGCCCAGCATATTGACGGCGCCGCCTTCGGCCGGGCCTTCCGGCGCCGCGCCGCCACGCTGGATGTAATCGAGTTCGGCCTTGCTCAATTTGGTATCAGCGCTTGGATCGCGGTAGAACAGCAGGAAGGCGAAGAAGTAGCTGAAGCTCAGTACCGCAGTCAGCCCGAAGCCCCAGCGCCAGCCGAAGGCCACAACGGTGACCGCAACCAGCGGCACCCCTATCACGTTGGAGAATTTGGCGGCAGCGTCGAAGATGGCGGTGGCAGTGCCGCGCTCATTGCGCGGGAACCAGTAGCCGGTGGCTTTGGAACTGACCGGGAAGGCCGGCGCTTCGGCGATGCCAAGCAGGACTCGAGCCGCGAAGATGCCGGCGAAGCCGCTGGAGAAAGCGGTAATGACGGAAGCCAGCCCCCACAGGAAGGCGCCCCAGCGTCCAACTCGAGTCGGGCCGAAGCGGTCCAGCACCATGCCGACCGGGATCTGCAGCAGCGAGTAAGACCAGGCAAAGGCGCTGAACAGCAGGCCCATGTCGACCGGCGTCAGTTTGAATGCTTCCTGGATCTGCGGCGCGGCGACCGAGAGGCCGATGCGGTCGATGTAGTTGATCAGGACGCCGATGCCGAGCAGGGCGCCTATGCCCCAGCGGCGTTTTGCGACCTTGGCGGTGATGACTGATTTCATGTTGTCTCCAGTATTGATTTTAGGCTTGGTGCTGCAGGATCTGGCTGACCAGTTCTTGCGGCGGCTGGGTCAGGTCGAGATATACGCCGGCTTCGTCGGCTTGCAGCGGTTCGAGGTCACGCAGTTGGCTTTCCAGTAGCGAGGCCGGCATGTAATGGCCGGGGCGGGTACGCATGCGCTGTTCGAGGATTTCGCGTTCGCCGTGCAGGTGGGCGAAGCGCAGTTCCGGATCGCCGCTGCGAAGCAAGTCGCGGTAGCGTCGCTTGAGCGAAGAGCAGGACAGCACCAGGCCTTCGCCGCGTTCGCGGGCGGCGCTGATTTCACCGCGCAGCTTTTGCAGCCAGCCCGCGCGGTCCTCGTCGTTCAGGGGAAAGCCGGCCGACATCTTGGCCACGTTTTCCTCAGGGTGAAAGCTGTCGCCCTCAAGGAAGGGCACGCCAAGTGCCGTGGCCAGGCGCGCGCCGATCTCGCTTTTCCCGGCGCCACTGACGCCCATTACTACCCAGCGCAGGTTCATATTGTTGTTCATAAATCTCCTTAATGCCTGATAGCGCTATCAGTGATAACAAGTTTAGACTACTACAAGAATTTGTAAACAGATTTGGATTGTGCGGTGCAGCAAAGTGTTGCGTGGATGATAGCGCTAGCATCGATTTCGGCTTCAAGGGCCGGAACTGTGCTTGAGGATTGCCGAGACGAAAGCGAATGTTTCCTGTATAATCTGCTTTTGCGCCTATAGGAAATACTATGCGTCTGCTCCAAAAAGCACTCACTTTCGATGACGTGCTCCTCGTCCCCGCGTATTCCAACATTCTGCCTGCGGATACGTCCCTCAAGACTCGCCTGACCCGCAACATCTCCCTGAATATTCCCCTGCTGTCCGCGGCAATGGATACCGTTACCGAAAGCCGCCTGGCGATCGCGATGGCACAGGAAGGCGGCATCGGCATCATTCACAAGAACCTGAAGCCGAAAGACCAGGCACGTGAAGTGTCGAAGGTTAAGCGTTTCGAAGCTGGCGTGCTGCGCGACCCGATCACCATCCCGCCGGACATGAAGATCCGCGACGTGATCAAGCTGACCGAGCAGTATGGTATTTCCGGCTTCCCGGTCGTTCAGGGCAAGGAAGTGGTCGGTATCATCACCAACCGCGACCTGCGTTTCGAAAAAGAGCTGGACGCCGAAGTACGCGCCAAGATGACCCCGCGTGAAAAGCTGGTCACCGTCAACGAAGAAGCCAACACCGAAGAAGCCAAGCGCCTGATGAACAAGCACCGCCTGGAGCGCGTGCTGGTGGTGAACGAAGCGTTTGAACTGCGCGGCCTGATCACCGTCAAGGACATCCAGAAGTCGACCGAACACCCGAACGCATCGAAAGACCAGCACGGCAAGCTGCTGGTTGGCGCGGCAGTCGGCGTTGGTGCGAAAGACGAAGAGCGTATCGACCTGCTGGTAGCGGCAGGCGTGGACGTGCTGGTGGTCGACACCGCCCACGGCCACTCCCAGGGCATCCTGGACCGCGTGAAGTACATCAAGACCAAGTACCCGCACGTTGACGTCATCGGCGGCAATATCGCCACCGCGGCTGCAGCAAAGGCACTGGTTGAATACGGGGCGGACGCGGTCAAGGTCGGCATCGGCCCAGGCTCCATCTGCACCACCCGTATCGTTGCAGGCGTTGGCGTGCCGCAGATCACCGCGATCTCCAATGTGGCCGAGGCGCTGAAGGGCACCGGCGTTCCATGTATCGCCGACGGCGGCATCCGCTTCTCGGGCGACATTTCGAAAGCACTGGCAGCCGGCGCATCGACCGTGATGATGGGCTCCATGTTCGCCGGTACCGAAGAAGCACCGGGCGAAGTGATCCTGTACCAGGGCCGTTCGTACAAGTCCTACCGCGGCATGGGCTCCCTGGGTGCGATGGCCGACGGTTCGGCTGACCGCTACTTCCAGGACGCCAGCGCCAAGCAGGACAAGTTCGTACCGGAAGGCATTGAAGGCCGTGTGGCCTACAAGGGCTCCGTGCTGGCGATCCTGTTCCAGCTGGTTGGCGGCGTGCGCCAGTCCATGGGCTACTGCGGCTGCGCCACCATCGACGAACTGAAAGAAAAAGCAGAATTCGTCGAGATCACGTCGGCCGGCATGCGCGAATCGCACGTGCACGACGTCCAGATCACCAAAGAAGCGCCGAACTACCGCTCCGAATAAGAAACTCCGCAAGGCGGCGACCAAGTGTCGCCGCAATTTTTTTTTGCCCCCGCTATGCACTCAAAAATCCTCATCCTTGATTTCGGTTCCCAGGTGACCCAGCTGATCGCACGCCGCGTGCGCGACGCGGGTGTGTTCTCCGAGGTTTACCCATACGACGTAGACGACGAATTCATTCGCAACTACGGCGCATCGGGCATCATCCTGTCCGGCTCCCACAACTCCACGCTGGAAGGCGACTCCCCGCGCGCACCGCAAGCCGTGTTTGAAATTGGCGTGCCAGTGCTGGGCATCTGCTACGGCATGCAGACCATGGCTGCGCAACTGGGCGGCAAAGTGGAAAACGGCCTGGTACGCGAATTCGGCTACGCCGAAGTGCGCGCCCGCAACCACACTGCGCTGCTGAACGGCATCAACGACTTCGTCACCGACGAAGGCCACGGCATGCTGAAGGTCTGGATGAGCCACGGTGACAAGGTGCTGGACCTGCCACCTGGCTTCAAGTTGATGGCATCCACCGAATCCTGCCCGATCGCCGGCATGGCCGACGAAGACCGCAAGTTCTACGCCGTGCAATGGCACCCGGAAGTCACCCACACCGTGCAGGGCAAGGCCATGCTGGGCCGCTTCGTGCACGAGATCTGCGGCTGCAAGGCAGACTGGAACATGCCGGACTACATCACCGAAGCCGTGGAAAAGATCCGCGCCCAGGTCGGCAAGGATGAAGTGATCCTGGGCCTGTCCGGCGGCGTCGATTCGTCCGTGGCTGCAGCCCTGATCCACCGCGCCATCGGCGACCAGCTGACCTGCGTCTTCGTCGACCACGGCCTGCTGCGCCTGAACGAAGGCAAGATGGTGATGGACATGTTCTCCAAGAACCTGGGCGTGAAAGTGATCCAGGTCGACGCGACCGAACAGTTCATGGGCCACCTGGCCGGCGTGACCGATCCGGAGCAGAAGCGCAAGATCATCGGCCGCGAATTCGTGGAAGTGTTCCAGGCTGAATCGGCCAAGCTGGTCAACGCCAAGTGGCTGGCACAGGGCACCATTTACCCTGATGTGATCGAGTCCGCGGGCAAGGGCAAGAAAGGCCAGACCATCAAGTCGCATCACAATGTGGGCGGCCTGCCGGAGACCATGAAGCTGCAGCTGCTCGAGCCGCTGCGCGAACTGTTCAAGGACGAAGTGCGCAAGCTGGGCGTGGCCCTGGGCCTGCCGCACGAGATGGTGTACCGCCATCCATTCCCTGGCCCAGGCCTGGGCGTGCGCATCCTGGGCGAAGTGAAGAAGGAATACGCCGACCTGCTGCGCCGCGCTGACGCCATCTTCATCGAAGAACTGCGCAACACCCCATACGAAGGCGCCGTGATGGCAGGCGAGGACGCTCCGCAGAACTGGTACGACGCTACCTCGCAGGCATTCGCAGTGTTCCTGCCGGTGAAATCGGTGGGCGTGATGGGCGATGGCCGCACCTACGATTACGTCGTAGCCCTGCGCGCCGTGCAGACCCAGGACTTCATGACCGCGCACTGGGCGCACCTGCCGCACTCGCTGCTGGGCAAGGTGTCCAACCGCATTATCAATGAAGTGCGTGGGCTGAACCGCGTGGTGTACGACATCAGCGGAAAACCGCCAGCGACCATCGAGTGGGAATAATTTCCCGTTAGGCTGCAACTAGCAGCACTCGGTTAAAAACCAGAGCCAAGCCCCTGATTCTTCAGGGGCTTTTTTATTTTCTGGTGGCGAAATTTGGCAACGTCAGGCACCCCCAAGCAGCCCTGGAATATGGACGACGGCATGGTATCGCGAGACGCGTCCTAATCGGCGCCGGTCAATACCATGAGCGGCAGTTTCCGCGGTCATGGTACCGGAATCGCGTAAGACATTGATATGAAAGGAAAAAACGGCCGATACCATGACCCTTTTCGATCATGGTATCAGAGCCCGATTTTGGCCCGATTTTCACCACGAAAGCGGGGGTTTTTAGGGGCGCTAACTTGTTGATTTATTGAAGGAAATAGGCAGGATCATGGTATTGGACGGGAGTGAAATATGCTGTCAGACGCAAAACTGCGGAATTTGAAGCCGAGGCCGCGCGCCTACAAGGTGATGGACCGAGATGGCCTGTACGCCATGGTGTTGGCGTCGGGCGTGATCTCGTTCCGCTACAACTACGCCATCAACGGGCGCCAGGAGACGCTGGTCATCGGCCGCTATGGTTCGGATGGCCTGAGCCTCGCCGAGGCGCGCGAGAAGCTGATGGCGGCGAGAAAACTGGTGGCGGAAGGGGTGTCACCGACGCAGCACAAGCGGCGGCAGAAGCAGCGCAGGGAGGGTGAGGAGAGCTTTGGCGAGTGGGCCGAACGCTGGCTGACAAATTACAAGATGGCCGAATCGACGCGTGACATGCGGCGCTCGGTGTACGAGCGCGACCTGGCGCGGCCATTCGGCAAGTTGCTGCTGCACGAGATCACGCATGAGGAACTGCGCGCGTTGTGCGACAAGATTGTGGCGCGAGGCGCACCGGCCACGGCGGTGCACGCACGCGAGATCGTGATGCTTGTGTTTCGCTACGCCGGCCAGCGCGGTCATGAGCATCCCAACCCGGCCGACAAGGTCCCACCCTGTGCGATCGCCACCTTCCAGCCGCGCGACCGGGCGTTAAGCAGCACGGAGATCCCCTGGCTGCATGAGTTCCTGGAGCAGGTGCAAAGCGCGCCTACGCTGCGCCTGGCGGTCAAGCTGCTGCTTCTGACCTTAGTGCGCAAATCCGAACTGACGGACGCGACCTGGGACGAGTTCGATTTCACGAACGGCGTTTGGACCATTCCCGCGGAGCGCATGAAACGGCGCAATCCGCATAACGTGTATCTCTCCAGGCAGGCGATCGACATGTTCATCGCGTTGAAGACGTGCGCCGCCGGTTCGCGCTACGTGCTGCCATCGAGGTATGACGCCGACCTGCCAATCTCGAACGCCACGCTGAACCAGGTGACGACGTCGGTGTCGCGTGTGGCGCGCGCCGCCGGCAGGCCGCTGGCCGACTTTTCGCCGCACGACTTGCGCCGCACCGCGTCGACCCTGTTGCACGAGGCCGGCTACAACACCGACTGGATCGAGAAATGCCTGGCCCACGAGCAGAAAGGTGTGCGCGCGGTCTATAACAAAGCCGAATACGCGCAACAGCGGCGAGCCATGCTGCAGGACTGGGCCGACATGATCGATACGTGGATCAAGGGCGCTTAGGCCCAGGCGCCGGCTGGGGAATGGCGGCTGCCTGCTGCTGCGCGATCCAGGCGTCGACTTCGTGCAGGTCCCAGGCGACGGCCCGCGCGGTGATGGAAAAGCGTTTCGGGAACTTTCCGACGCGTTCGAGCTCGAGGATGGTGCGTTCTCCCAACGGCACCTTTTGCAGCAACTGCTTGCGTTTGATGAGCACACGGCCGGGTGTCATCATTTCCTGGGTGGTGAGTAAGCGAGCGTTCATGCCTGGCTCCTTTGTTGGTCGAGTACGTTCAATGGACGCGGCTAAACTTCAGCCGGAAGTTGTTCAAGTCACGGGGAGATGGTCGCATGGACGCTGCGCGATGCAATGGCGCGTACAGCGGTTGATCGGGAGATGGCTACAAGCGACATTGTCGCGCGCAGCCAGCATGTTGCCGGGTCAGTGGGACCCGAATCGGAGTGGGGCTCGCCAGGTTCTTCAGGGCCAGCTACTGCAGCTAAATGTAGGCGGCCAGCAGGAACATGTCAAATTCTGTACACCGGAATTAGGCGAAGACAGGCACGAGCGGGCCGCCCAGTTTTTTCGGTGGAATGAAAACTGGCGGCCGAGCTGGAGATTCCGGATGGCGGTTCGGCCAACTGGGGGGGGCAGAAGTTCGCTGGGCTGCCTGTGAATTCACACTGCAGGGGTCACAAGTTCGAAACTTGTACTTCCCACCAGGATTCACCAATCAAATCAAAGGCTTGCGAGATTTCATCGCAGGCCTTTTTTGTTTGGTGTGGAAAAAGTGTGGAAAAATGATTCCCGCCGTTTTATACGACTCGTAAAAGGGTGTCGGTTGGCGCCTTCTCGCTGACTCAAGAAGTAGCGACCTTTCGATTCCAGGTCGGAAATCCCAAATGGCCCGAGCTCGGTCTTCTAAGCCGAGGGTCGCAGGTTCGATTCCTGCAGGGCAGGCCAATAAAATCAATCACTTACACGACTTTTGTGCGCCGCAAAATGCGTCGAAAAGTGCTTTGCGTAGGCACTGCGTAGGCAAATTCCGTAAAATGATCCGCCAGGCACTGCCAAGCATGGTCGTAGGACTTCGGCCGCAAATTCTGGCGTGAGTGGCAAACAAAGAGGCGGTACCGAACTGCCAGCTCGGTACCGCCTTGCTTCCAATGATGAGAGGACGGGGCGGGAACCTTGATGCGAGGCGTGGTGCTAGCACCCAATGGTCAAGGCCTGCGCTACGGCCGCTACAGGCCATAAAAGCAGCTTGCCACGCTTGATTGGGCGAACGCCGAAGCACTCGCCGGTTAGGCAATGGTTTTTGTGGACAGTCGCCACCGCGCGGCACATAGCGTGCGCGAATTCTTCCGTTCTTATGTAGTCGCGTCCCTGGGCTACTTCCGCTAAGCCAGGCGGAATGGCCGTAGGCGGATGGAATACATGGTCTGGCATTGAAGTCTCCTTAAGCAAAATCGAGGAAAGAAACGCGCCGACTGGCATGCCAGTCCATGGCTTGGAACTTTGGAGAGGGGATTGTCGATGAGTGATGCCGCTTGCTGCGTGCGGTCGCTCAAGACAGAGATAGGCGGCGTTTAGCCGAAGGTCGAACTTGAAGCGCAAGTTCGGTGATCGAGTGCTCGCCAGTTTCGTCAGGGCCAGCTACTGCAGGTCCAATTTAGGCGGCATGGAAAATCATGTCAAATTTTGTACAACGGATTTAAACATTGATGAGTGAGAAATTTCTCGCAATCGCTCGTCAAATGGAGTCATATTGAGTTTAGGACATGGATGCTTGCAAGGTTTGCAAGGCATCAGATATTTTGTCTACAAATATTTTCTGAGTGACATTGTCGTTGCTATAATGACTCGACAACCGTGCTTAACTTTCGGTCGGCTTGTTGAGAGCTCCGCAACTATGTTAAGTGCCCTGAGTGCCCGAGGTAACCTATTTGGTGATTAGTTGAATAACAAAAACAAAAAGCGGACAAATATCGTAAGCATTAGTCCACTTGAGATGCGCTTGAAGAAGCGCATCCGTTCCCATCTGAGGACGCTGGGATTTGCGCGCGATGGCGAGGGTGGTCTGCGTCCGCCTAGCCAGGATAAGGATGTCGTGCGGTCATTGCATAGGGCTCAGCGACGACAGCTGATCGTTGAGACCCAAGACCTTGTCAAAGGCGCTTTGCCTAAATTAAACCAATTTTTCGCGGACGGCAGGGAAGTCAATGTAGGCGCGATCGCGCCACGTCTTGAACGGGTTTTTAGCGGTACGTGGCAGGGTGACCTGTTCAGATTGGCCGCATTGACCTGGTCGGTTCCGGTCTCGAGTGGTTATGGCCGCCGCCTGCGGTTTCTGGTTTGGGACGACTCGAACGGGAAATTGATGGGCATTTTAGCGATAGGTGATCCAGTTTTCAATCTCGCCGTTCGGGATTCTCATATTGGCTGGACGGGGAGCGACCGTAAGCATCGGTTGGTCAATATCATGGATGCATACGTGCTCGGTGCGATCCCGCCCTATAACATGATCTTGGGTGGCAAGTTGGTCGCATGCCTTCTCCGCAGTCGAGAAATGTACGAACACTTCAGGTCTGTTTATGGAAATACAGTCGGTGTGATCTCTGGTGAGTCAAAGGCTGCCCGCTTGCTGGCGGTTACGACTACATCGTCAATGGGGCGATCTTCCCTTTATAACCGGCTTAAGCTCGATGGAACTCCATACTTTACAAGTTTGGGCTTCACGGGAGGATGGGGGCATTTCCACGTTCCGGATGGACTCTTTGACGAGATGCGTGCTTATCTGAAGTCGAAGAAAATCGCTGAGGCGGATATGCATGAATTTGGCCAAGGCCCGAATTGGAGAATCCGGGCCATCCGAGCGGCGCTTGGATCGCTCGGATTCAAAGGCGACCTTTTAAAGCACGGCGTTCAAAGAGAGGCGTTTATATCCCTTCTGGCTGATAATTCCGTGTCGATATTGAAGAGTGGGAAGGGAAGTCCCAAGCTGGCAAACCTCAAGCGTATCAACGAGATTGCGGAGCTCGCAAAAGAACGTTGGCTGATCAAGCGTTCAATGTCTCGAACTGAATATTTGGGATGGGAAAAGAGGAAGGTCGGCCAGCTTATCAAAACTGGGACAATGACACCTAGCGCGCAGGCACTGGACTTGGTTACTTCTGCATAACGGTGCTCTATGCGACAGGCACTTCGAAGATTTGGTGGACAGGCACTGGTCGACGCAGAAGATGCTCCGTCTGACGACGACTATGTCTGTCCGGTATGTCTAAACCCAGTTTATAAGCGGAATGGTGCTACGCGGGCGGCCTGTTTTGCGCATTACACGGGTTTCGGTAGCGAAAGTTGCGAACTTTTCTTCAGCATATCAGGTGGAGAGTTAGCAGGCTTTAACCCGACCGAAGAGCACGCGGCGCTAACGTCTCGTCCTTGGAGCATCGCGTTAGCGATGAAGCTGGGTGCGGATCGAAGAACCCCTCCCGGCTGGGGCTTGGTGCTGTCAATCCCAACCCCGGGCGTTTTCGAAGGGAGTGTCAAGGTTGATGTTGGCGGCCGTGTGCAGGACATTGACCTGGCCTTCAACAAAAGTCCCACCCGGATTGTGGTCGCCGAGCCGAATCGCAACGGCTACCGCGTTCTCGGAGTTCTTCCGAAGCAGAGTCCGCTTGACATTCGACTTCTAAAAGAATGCCAAGGGCTCCGCGAAGGATGTACGGCATTCGGTCACTTGGCTCGACCTACCCAGTTGATTCGTCGGGCAACGGAAATTTATGCTGGCCAGGACTATGTGTTGGTCTGGTCGACGGGCGACGCGCCAAATCTTCCCGAAGAATTTGAAGCGCAACCAATCGAGACGCTAGGCGAATGGCATGGAGCGATGATCCATGTTCCTAGTTATCGCAATGAATGGGAGCTCCGTTGGCTTGGCGAGTTGGTCGACCTTCCTGTCCGTAGGCCGCTCCCATCGATCATCGCCGTCTGGCCCCCACTGTGTGATCGCAACTCTGCGAAATCAATTGAAGCTGCGCCAAGTCGAAACTATTTATTCGCAATCGACTCTCTCGATGGGCGTTCCACAGCCGTTTTTGTGAGGGATCGATCACGTGTCCAAGCAATTGATATTGCGAACTCTCCGCAGGGCATACTCGCGTTAATTCCCGATGGCGATGAGGAATTCAAAGTTGTCGCCAGAGCGAGCAACGAAGCAGAGGTACTCGTGCGCCAAACATACTTTGCGGGCGAACGCGAAAATTCTGGACTCTTCTTCACCTTTTCGAGGGCTGATGGCCTCTCAACTGTCTCTGCGTGTGATAGCCGTCTAGCCGGCTTAGTTCATCTTGTGCGGCGAGGCGATGCTGAGCTCATCTCAAGTCGAGGCCCTGCGGCATGCACGATAGTCCTACGCAATAGAGTTCGAGGATTGTGGATTGAACGCAGCGCAGGCGCCTATCCTGGTCACGAAGTGGCAGATCTTGTTAGATCCATTCTTAGATGGCCAGGGGATCTGCAATTTGATTTTGGTGCCCTCGGCCATGCGCTCATTGAAGAACCGTTGGATGCAAATGATGAAGCTGCTCTGTCTGACGAAGATCGGAAATTAATCTTGAGCTATCTCTATCATTTCCCACATTCTCGACATCGAAAAATTCCAAACTATAAGCGAATGAGTAATAGCGATCTCATCGCGGAATTCCTTCGGGTTGTGCCAACACGTCGCTCGCTGGCGCATCACAGAGCGCTATCAACAGTTCTCCAAAAACTACCGAATTAATTATCGCCAAAGAAGATATGCGAATTGTTTACAACGAGAGCGCCAGGAAGCGCATTGGCAAACTTGGCAGCGCTTCGATTTCTAGCTTTATAGATGAACTATTACCCGCGCAGCGTAGCCGCGTACTAGCTGTTCTTCCCCCATTACAACGCTTCAGGAAGAACTCTCCACTCGAGCTAAAGGAGAGGGCAAAGTCATTTGCGATGGCGATTTCTCACGCGGTTGATCATAAGTTTCGAGAGCATGACATTGAATGGAAGGCGTTTGCATTCGCATGGCTTTACTGGGCCAGGAATACGTTTGATGTCGAATTGGATGGGTTTGCCTGTACTAGTCAAAGCGAACTTATAGCGCACGTTTGCGAGGTCGCGGACGAGCTAAAGAGCGCGAAGGAGGATCTCGAAAAACTGATTCTGTTCTCCTATCTGCCGGATGATGATTCAAGCAAAGTCTTGTTGGAATCGAGACCAACTCGGATTGAGCTGCAAGATCGTCGGGCCGTCGCGGAGCTGCCTGTGAAGCTCGAGAAAATTGGCCATCGCGTCGATCAACTGGCAGTGAGGCTCGGCGAATTTGAGCAAGCACGCCTGGACGATTCCCGCGCCCTCGCGGCGAACAATCGGGCTTTTGACGAGACAAAGCTCCGATCGCTTGAGAGTCAATTGCGTGAAAACGATGAGCGAATAAGCAAACAGTTTGGAGAATTGGAAGCTTCGGTTCACTCTGTAGTTATGCAGATTGGGTTAGTGAAGGAACATGCAGAGGCGTATGCCGGCCGCATCAAAAAGTTGAGCGACTTTGTTGATTCGTTCGCCGAAGAGTTTGCTAGCCTCCATAGTCAGATTTCCGAAACATCCTCACAGCTAAATGAACTTCGGAATGCAGCGACGTTGCACGGTTCTATAAACGGTATCGGGAATGTGGTGCCTGCGCAGACATCGGTAGACGTCTTTTCGACGCTTATCGAAATGTGCGAGCCCCCTACCGGATCCCAGGTCAAGAGCTTGGACGGTGTAGCGTCAATTCTCCAACACCTTACCGACAACTTCCACGCAATTGGAATAAGAAAAGATGATGCTGAGGCAGTTGCGCGGATCGTCACATCAAGCCTCGTTGCGGGGCAGTTGACACAATTTTGTGGGTCGATGGCGGACATCCTTGCCGATGTACTGTGTACATCGGTTTTTGGCGCTGAGTACTTAGATTGTCACGTGCCAATCGGACTATGCGATGGGGCGTTTCTTACTAGATGTCGGCAGGAGGTTGAAGCATTTCCGTCTATGGGAGCCCTGGTTTTGCGAGGCGCGAATCGCTCGGCCTTCGAAATATATGGTGCCGCGGCCCGAGACTCAATTACACGACGACAGTTTGCACGATCAGAACGACTGGATTTCCGCGGGATAATTTCGACGAGCGTATCCGGTGCCGCTGTACTTGAGATGAACGAAGTAATGATGGAGTTGGGCCCGATGATCGATAGTGATCATTTGTGCTGGACTGTACCGAAATGGAAAAAGGTTCGGGTCGGCGCTCTGAAAGACGTTCGTCTACAAAGCCTTTACAAAGCTGACGACGATATGGTCGACCTACTTCAACAGATCGAGAAATTGGTTGGGACCGAGAAGCGACCGAACGCCTTACGGAGGTCAATACTAATCCGGGCGGCGTCTGCACTTGCGCTGATCCCGCAAATTGACGATAGCGTGCGAACAGAATTACTTTTGATCGGATGGCAGGTTCCATTGCTTAGGGCGCAATTGCTGTCCGATGACGAGATCGAAACTCGGGTCGTCAAAGTATTGGATGGCAGTGACTTCAAGTTGGGCTTGCTCAAAGCTGTACTGAAGGCGAGCAATGAGGATTGACGCTTTCGATATAGCAACGGCACTGGGTCAAATCGCAGCGGAATTTAGAATCGAGCAGTCCCCCGAGATGGTCCGGGCTGCAATAGTTGGTGAGTATATACGTGCTGCGATATATATTGGCGCTGCCAATTCAGAAGGGGATGCCGTTCCAAGGGCTCGGGTCATGCGCCAAGTGTTGGAGAGAGCCAGTCCGCTGCTTGGAGCAGACGGCAATCAAGCTGACCTCGAGGCAGAAATTAAGTCTGAAATAAGGCACCTTGTGACAACAAGAGACTTGATAGATACATCAGGTTGCTTGTCTCTTGCTCCTTTGCGCTTCATTCCGCTTGGCACGAACGAATGGTTACTGATTGGCGGAGGCCCCATTCAGTCATGCCCAATTGAATTACGAGGACTTATCCGGCTTTGCGCCCGCGCGCGGATTGTCACTATTGAGCCGTCGAATGCCATATTGAGTCGATTTCCTATCCAGCGTCAAGAAGATTGGCTTGCGATAGCGATCGCGGATTCCGCCAGTTGGTGCAACGCCTTCAAGCGCGATGCGAAGAAGAGGTTGGTCTCGTTAGCCGAAGTGGATAACCCCCAAGTATGGAGTGAAGGAAGGTGGCGTCCTTTGAAGAAGGCACAAAGCGCCGAGGAGCTAGCTCTCATAAGGTTCAAGCCCCTGGAGTCTTCTAAGCCAAGCCACGCGTTGGCGCGGACCGTCAAAGACGCGAATGGTGAGATACGGATTGCAGGGCACTTCGAGATTAGCTACAACGATGCTCGACGCATGCAAGGTATTTGGCTAGGGCCAGGTAAGAGAGAAGAGATTCAGTTTCGAATCAAGGAACGATTGATGGCGGTCGATATTCGTCTGCCCCTAGCGTTTCCAGAAGCACGATTTCTATCTTTAGGTACGTTTGAATTGTGCAGTGGACCATATCAGTGGCCTCGCAAATATCACTTCCTAAGTAGCCTACGGCCCCTGATACACGTAGCCGTTACCTCTCTGGGATTTGAGTTGAACGAAGTTTCAAACTAAGGGAAAAGAATGAAAAAGACAGAGCCCATAGATTCTTTCGGCGTCCACGGTACCGTGGAAGTTTTGAATAGATCTCTCCATCAGTATATCGAAGCCCAATATCATATACGTAATGAGAGCTTAATTGCGGAGCGTGATGCCTTGCTGCGCAAGCCTGACGTGATCGCTCAGTTGCCATATATCGAGGCGACACCAATATACGAGATTGCCGCTCCCTACAAGGAACTGGTCTTGCCAAGCATCGTTGCGGAGGCACTTACTTTGGTGGCAGAGGTGGATCGAAATAGCGGGATTCATGCGCGTCCATATCATCATCAAGCAGACGCGCTTGAGACCTTCTTTGCCGAGAGTCCGAGTGATCTGATTGTCGCGACGGGTACAGGCTCTGGAAAGACCGAGAGCTTCCTCATGCCGATTTTGGGTGAGTTGACACTGGAATCTGCGGAGCGCACAGAGTCACGAGATAAGCCTGGCTGTCGTGCAATCCTTCTCTATCCAATGAATGCATTGGTCAATGATCAGGTGGGAAGGATAAGGCGTCTCCTCGGGAGCGCGCAAGTGAGTGCAGTTGTGAGTGCGGGGCGATCACGTCCTGTTTGTTTTGGTAGCTATACCGGTCGAACACCGTACCCAAATGTCCGTACACCTGGACGTGACAGGACACAGATTGCTCCCTTGTTCGAGGAATTCTATGTCCCGGTCGAAAAAGACCCTGAGTTGAAAGATCGGTTGGTCAAAATGGGGCGTTGGCCAAGTAAGGATTTGGTCGGTTTCTATAATGCGTCTGTCGCTGAAAGCAAGACATACAAGTCTGGAAAGAAAGCCGGTTTACCGTATGTAGCTGGGAACTGGAACTATCGCTTGATCACGCAACCTGAGGATAAGGAGTTGATGACACGCGATGAAATGCACAGGAGGTGTCCTGATGTTCTGGTCACGAACTATTCGATGTTGGAGTACATGCTTCTGCGTCCTATCGAAAGCAATATTTTCAAAGAGACTGCATCTTGGTTGGAGTCAGACGAACGAAACCAGTTGATCTTGGTCCTTGATGAAGCGCATATGTACCGTGGCGCGGGGGGCGCGGAAGTGGCGATGTTGATTCGGCGCCTTATTGCGAGGCTAAATATCACGCGTGATCGGGTTCGCTGCATTCTCACTAGTGCTAGCTTAGGAAAGGACGAAAATGCCAAGGAGGAGATCAAGGGCTTTGCTTACGATTTGACCGGTCGGCCGGAAAATGGTCGGGAATTCAAAGTGGTAACAGGGCGCCGAGAAGTGCGAGCCCAGGGCGCTCCCGCGACGGGCGCTGAGGCTGATGCGTTAGCTGCGATCGATATGAAGGCGATCGGAAGGTATCTCGTTGATGCTTCGGAAGCCCTGAGAGCAGTGCAGAGTTTTTGTTTGTCCGTAGGTTGGTCGACCGAATCATTGGATGCGGCGTCAATGCCCGAATTTCTGTACGGAAGATTGACCGGTTTCGGTCCTGCGGAGCTTCTGATCGAGAGAATCATGGGCGAGGCGACGAAGCTCAGTGAATTGAGATTTCTACTGTTTCCTGATGTGGTGGCAGACACTGCCGCTCGCGCGCTAGACGCACTGCTCGGACTATGCACCTTGGCTCGCGAGGCGAAGACCGGTCGAGTGTTAATGCCTACACGAGTGCATTTGTTTTTTAGGGGGGTTCCAGGGCTGTATGCATGTGTATCAGCTGCATGCGATCAACGCCATTCGAAGCCGCATACGGTGCCGCTGCTAGGGCGCTTACATACCAAGCCAACGCTTTCCTGTTCGTGTTCGAATGCTGGGCGCGTATTCGAACTCAAGACGCATCGGGATTGTGGCGCCGCATACCTCCAGGGTTGGGTTGACAAAGACTGCGACTTTGTGTGGCATGAACCAGATGCGTTGGCGGTCGACACGCAAGAGCGCGAGCTTTTCCCGATCGAGATGTTGACTGAGGCACCGAGCTTGGGAGCATCGGGATATAGGAAAAAATGGCTGCACGAAACTACTGGCCATCTTACGGATAAGGAGCCCGAGAGCGACGGCAAGTATCGACTCGTATACATACCAGATAAAATTCTGTCGGTGGATAGGGCGCTCGTTTTTGAGAGGTGCCCAGTATGCGCGAGACGCACAGCGCAGGCTAAGCGGGATGAGTCCAAGATTATGGACCACGTGACGAAAGGCGAGGCCCCATTTGCCGCGCTGGTGCGAGCGCAGCTTTTCAATCAACACGCGACCAGGAAAGCAGACCGACGATACCCGAACGCTGGCCGCAAGGTCATGATTTTTTCCGACGGCCGACAAAAGGCGGCCAGATTGGCCCGCGATCTTCCTCGTGACATGGAGCTTGACGTGTTTCGTCAGGCGATTGCCGTCGCAGTGCATGATTTGGCGGCAGTTGAGGAGGAACCACGGCCGGTGGACAACCTGCTATATACAGCCTTCCTTTCAGTTTTGGCAGTGCATAACTTGTCGATGTTCGATGTTGATGCCCCGGTGATTGAAAAACATGTGGCGTCGTATATTGATGAGGATGAGCCGTTAGGGGCGGTAATTAAAGGCGGATACCCACCTGGTACCCCACCAATACGCTACCGGATGGCTCTGTTGAAACTGCTTTGCAACAGTTACTACTCGCTTTCCGGCACGACGGTTGGGTTTGCCGAGCCTTCGAAAAAGGCAATGAAGAATCTAATACAAGCGGTAGGTGATGCATTTACGCCAGAAGAGATTCGGTCCCTCGCGATCTCCTGGATTGACGAGATGTTGGGCGATTACGCATTTGACTCTGATGTAGACTGGAAGGTCCGTGCAAAAGCTTCCGGCATTTGGAAGGGCGAATGGGGCGCAAAAGGCTGCCTGCCAACAGCCTTAAAGCAGCGCCTGATGTTGGATCTGGGCATTTCATCTACGGTGCTAGAGACCATCGAAGCCGCAATGAGAAAAGCCTTGGCAGTTGAAACCAGTGGTTACTTTCTTGAGCCAAACAAAATCAAGCTGAACGTGGACCTCGCACAGCACTGGTATCAATGCTCGACGTGCACGGCCCTCAAACCTTACGAGTTCAGGGGAAGATGCCTGCATTGCGGTCACCTCACGATCAAGAAATTGGATCCCTATACCGATCCGTATTTACAAGCCCGCAAGTCTTATTGGCGTGCACCGGTCAGGGATGCGCTCGCACGCGCCGATATTTTGAATCTCTATGCGGAAGAGCATACGGCGCAGCTCTCGAACCGCGACCGCAAGACTGTTCACTCCACCACGGAAAAGCACGAGCTCAGATTCCAAGATGTTTTGATAGCTGAAAGTGATCGACCGATAGATGTTTTAAGCTGCACCACAACGATGGAAGTCGGGATCGATATCGGTTCGCTGGTTGCCGTGGCCCTACGGAATATGCCGCCTCAGCGCGAAAACTATCAACAGCGTGCAGGACGAGCTGGACGGCGTGGAAGTTCTGTCTCGTCGGTTGTAACGTTTTCTCAAAACGGTCCTCACGACAGCCACTACTTCTTGAATCCGGTTGCCATTGTGAGCGGGAGTCCACGGAGCCCGGAACTCAAAGCAGACAATCCGAAGATCGCCCGTCGGCATGTGCATTCGTTCCTAATTCAGACCTATTTTCATGAGATTGGTTTGACTGCAGAGAACTCTGATCCTGCCATCTTGCAAAAGGCACTTGGGCGCACAATTCCATTCTTTCACAATGTAGGTAACGGGATAAACTTGGGGTCGTTCAGCCATTGGGTAGAAAAAAACGTCAACACGTCGCCTCACCGGATGCGGTCCGTGATCGTTGGGTGGCTGCCGCCGGAACTGAAAATTGAGAAGCCTATTGTGGACTGGGTTGAGTCGGTTGCGAGTGACTTCGTCAATAAACTGATAGAGCTAAAGGGGATCGTCCCCCAAGAACAGTTGATTGCAACCGAATCGGCGAATATTGAGGATGAGGACAGCGAACAAGATGTATACGCAAACTTTGATAAGGACGACCTATTGGAGTTTCTCTTCTTCCATGGGTTGCTCCCTTCATATGCATTTCCGACCAGCCTTTGCAGCTTCTTAGTGGAGAAATTTGAGAAAAGCGAAATACGCTTAGATCAAATGCCTCAACAGTCGACCAATCAGGCTCTGAGCGAGTATGCACCTGGACGATTGGTAGTAATCAACAAGAAAACTTATCGGTCGGGCGGTGTTTTTGCGAACACTTCGCCTAAGGAGATAGATCGTGCCAGTCCGCTCTTTGCGAAAGCGCACGCTACAGCACTAGTCATGTGTGACGTCTGCTCCTATGTACGCCAACCAGGTGCACCCGGTGCATATCCACCGAATTGCCCAGTGTGCAGCAGTCCACTTTCGCAGCGGAAAGCAATCAAGCCAGAGGTCTTTGGGCCCGAATCTGCAAGGGCACTACGCGAGGATGATCGCGAGCAGGACTTTACTTATGCCACGATGGCGCAGTTTCCCCAGCCGATCGGCGGCGATCAGTTGGAGTTCTCATTTGCCGGCAAGCGTCTTAAGAAAACTTACGCAACTGAATGTAGACTCGTGACTTTGAACAAGGGGCAACGAGTTAAAGGGGAATACAAGGGCTTCTCAGTTTGTACGAAGTGCGGATCTGCCCATGTGAATAGTGATGCTGCGTCATCGCAAAAGAAGCATCCGCGTCCATATTTCGTTAGGGGATACAACAATCCTAAAGAATGCGACGGGCATTTCGAGGATGTCTTCTTGTGGTTTAATTTTTCGACTGACCTTCTTGTCGCGCGCCTTGAAATCAAACGACCGTTGGTGACGAACGTTTCATCTAGCGAGACAGTTCGGATGTTGAATGCAGCCGCGTATTCCATTTCAGAAGCATTGCGATTGGCCGCAAGTAGGCACGAGCAATTGGACCTGGACGCTACCGAATTTGGAGCGGGACATCGTTTGCTTCCCGTCGATGCAGACGGAGTGGCAGTTCTCGACATCTATCTGTATGACACACTTTCAGGCGGTGCCGGGTATTCAGAAATCGCTGCCAAGCATTTCGACAAGATTGTTATCGATGCCTTAGCGGTGCTTGAAGGGTGTGATTGTGATTCGTCATGTACGGAATGCTTGGACCATTTTTATAACCAGCATTTGAAGGGACAACTGGACAGAAAGCTTGGGGCGTCGCTTTTGCGTTACGCACTGTATGACGAGGTCCCTGGGCTCGGCACGATTACCGATCAGAAGAGGACCCTGCGGCCACTTCAAGAGTTGATGTCTTTGGACGGGATCGGTTCCGAGCTTGTTGATCGGGATGTGGGGGTGGGTATTTTTGCACAATGGTCCGGGAGACAGCTTCTCGTGCTGCCATATCCGGCCCTGATCTCGGTCGATTCTTTGAAAGATGAAGGAACAAAGCAGGTTCTTCGGGTGAACGAGATAGAGGTCAAACGCAATTTACCGTTCGTACACAAATTAGTTCGCCAACTGCTGGATTGAGGTGATTACGCCAAATTGGTGGGTGCGCTGCACCCACTTGTCTCGTTCTTAACCGCTTGGCGTGCATCGCCACCTCATCTCGCGCGTAATGAAATTACTTAGCTTTCTTCGCTGAATGTGAGACAGCTAGCGGAGGCCGCAACAGGTTCCACTAAAGTGTTGTCGGATATGTCATAATTGCCTCAATGAAATTTCGTTGAAGGATTGGCATGAGCAAGATCAGGCACTTTGATGTTGCGGGCATCAACATTCGTGTACACCCAGTACATCAACCAGATGAATACAAGGCTCTTTGGCGAGCTTTATACAGCAAAAAGCAGCATATAACCCATGCAAGTAACGCCCTGATGATCGGTGGGTTTAGTGCGGACGTTCCCGGCTTTATAACTGGAAATTTTTATCGATTCTTGCAAGTGGATGTGGGCGCCCCTTGGTTCGACATTGAGAAACATAAGAAAGCAACTGACGAGGATGTTGACCTCGTAAACATTCCGCCAGCGCTGAAACCGAATCTCGTTGAAATACCGTATGTACTCGATTTAAGAAAACACAGGTTGTACTTCGTGTCGCATGAACTGGACATGAACTTGGCACCGCACCTGGTCGAAAAGCTGTTAAAGCGCCTTACGAGCACCCCAGGCATTGTGAAACGGTTTGGTGATGTAGACCTGACGGTGATGACTGATAAAGGGAAGGTCTTGGAAATGCTAAGATGGCCCGTGATTCGAAAACTCACGATTAAGCTTGAACGGCCAAACCCGATTGAGGAAGAGGATGAAGAGACCGTTCTGCAACGTTTGGAGCGCCGACGTTTGAAGTCTGAGACTCACATTTACCAAAAGGCGAAGGGCGAACAGTCCATCAACGTGGACGAGGAGATTCAAAAGCAGGCTGAACACGCCATTGACAACGGACTTGTAGAGGTTTCGGGCAAAGACAAGGCAGGCCAGCCTGGCACAGTCGTATCCAAGAATTTTCCATTGAAGTTGAAGGGAACTTACACTCCTACTGGTCTCACTGCACAAACTTTGAAAGACGCGCTATTGCATCTGGTACGGACGTTGACTTGAGCTGAACATGACAAATAAGCATCCAGGTAATTCTCGCATGTTGATGCGGGCGTGGTCGATTACGGGAGGGTGGTCAGGCAATATCCGGTCGGTGGATTTTTGGCTTGCCGTCCTGGTATGCTTGTTGTGTTACAACTTCTGGGCGACAGAACTGTGGTGGGAGCAAGTTATCGGTGTAATGCCTAATCTGTTAGGGTTCACGCTGGGCGGCTTTGCGATTTTTCTTGGCTTCGGCAGTGATGCGTTCCGTGAGCTGATTTCAGACGCGGACGAAGAAAAGTCGCCTTATATTAGTGTTAGCGCTGCATTTCTAATCTTCGTTGCGATGCAATTGAGCGCACTTCTTTTTGCCCTCGCAATGAAGGGACTTTACTTTCCGACTCCGTCATGGCTTTTCCCATGGGTCGAGTGGATTCGCGTAGGGCGAATCGCTTTCTCGGGTCTGGGATACTTCATTTTCATCTACAGCATTACACTTGCGTTTCGTGCGGCGATGCGAATATTTCGGTTAAGCCGCTGGTATCACACTTTCATCATTGCTGAAGCTGAGAACGAACGTATATCGCGCGAAACTCGTGATGGCGACGTTTAGACGCTGAATGACTAGCTGCAAATTTGTGTCCATGACCAAATTTGTGGGCACAAATGTCGTGCCAAAATCGGATCATGGCCGGGCGTGTTTAACGCTTCCAGGCGGTGCTGGCTGAACGCTTACGGTTGTTTGGCAACTGGAACTCCATGCGTGCGAGTGCATGCGTTAAGAGCTGCGACCGCTGCGGAGCTTCCAGTAGACGATCCAATAATGCTGTTCCCCAATCGGGTGTACCGCGCGAGCCGCGGGACCGAAAGTAGCGGCTAGGATCACGCCTACAAATAATCCTTCAACTTACCGAAGGCACGACTGGCCTCGGCAACCGCGGTTTTCCCTGAATGATTTCCGTGAACAGCGCCGCTTTGCGCTTCGCCGTCCGCCGTTTTACTTCTTCTTCCATGACCATGCTCACGTGATGTCCTTTCTGTATGATCACCTGAGCAGGAATTCACTGGGTCATTACACCGAAGCGTTCAGAGACGGATGAATTCGATGGCGGCGGGCCCACGGTATACCCTCGTATTGGACAGAGAGTTACGTGGGCATGCCATCGGGATTGGTAATATCGAACACGATCTTCGAATTTGATGTCTCATTCGATTCGTTTTCTCGCGATGTAAGACGTTTTTCCAAAGCCATTCGTAGCATCCTGGTAGTGCTTGCAGCGCCCCGGACAGATTTCTTAATACGCGATTTTTCGATATTGAGCTGGCTCGGCGATATTGCTTCGTCGATGCAAAGTGTCTCGAGCATTGGCATCAACTGATCCACCTTCCCAATCATTTCTAGCAGCAGGCGACCAAGGGTGGAATAGACTTTGGCTTCGATCAACATCGGTTCGACATCATAAGTGGCCAAGGTGAGGATGCCGTTGGTTTGGCACTGAGCCTCAAGGTCAACCAGAGATTGGTTCAGACGGGTCAATCGTGTCTCGTACAACTGCCGAAGCTGCTGTTCGACTTTGTCGACGTCCTCACCAGGAAGTTTCATTCTTGCGAAGACGGCGATGAAGTGCAGATTCATCTGGGTGATGTCGAAGCAGCGGAGATAGAGGCGTTTGCCTTCTGGGCTGGATAGGTGAATGCTGATTTTGCGGCTGGCGGACTCGATGCGAGTGAGGTCGGCCTCCGCCTGGCGCGCCAGCAGTTTGCGATTGGTGGCGCCGTGATCGGCCTTGATGGTCAGTTTTGCTTCCGTGGGTGAGTTCACTCTAGCCTCCGTTCGCGCTGTTTAGCGGCTATCGTGCCCCCGTGGCCCGGACGAAGCTACCAGAAAACGTGCGCTTCCACTGGTAGCTTTCGTGGTGTTCAGTACTTCGGTTCGCCTGTTTTTTACCTGGTAGTCACAGCAGCCATGCTTTTACGTTGAACTGCAGTTGACGCGGGCAAGGCTATTTCCTAGATTGGGCTTTGAGCACGCAGTTCGGAGCCAATATCAGGCGGCGCTAGTCCGCACGTCCGTGAGTTCCGTCCATCCGACTTCCTGACGGTAGCTGGCAGCCCGTCCAGAGCGGCATCGGCCGTAGCAGTCAAGCCAGTCCAATCAATCGCCGGTTCACGCCGGCCTTCTTACGATCCCCATGGGACAACCATCCCGTGAGGATGATTGTCTCGCTCTTCTTTTCCTCAGGGAGACAATCATGAATCCGTCCGCCCATAATGAAGGTGGCGCTCGCTCGGCTTCAGGCCGGCGCGCAGCCATCGATCCCTGGCACCAACTGCTGGATGACGACACACCGATCGAGTTCTCGGAAGAGGATGTCGTCCGCCTCCATTGGTGGCTGCTGCAAAAGGTCAAGCTGCTCAGTAGTCCCGGCACGCCGTTGGCCGAAAAGTTCGAAATCATTCGCTGGGTCTTTACCGATCCGGAACGCGACACAAAACCGTTCTCTTTCGTGAACTGCCTACGCGTTGTGTCGTGCAGTCCATTGTCCGAATTGTCCTTCATCGGCTCGCTGGATCCGCAGGAGGTGCGTGACTGGCTGCGCGTTAGGCTGCATCGCTGGCTGGAGGCGACGATTACTTGCTATCCGAAGTGGGTGCAAGAGGCAGTGATGGCGAATCCTAACTGGGTCGCCGAATGCCTCGCGAAGAACCCCCAATGGTTGAACGAAGAGGTCAAGCGCCATAGCGAGCGCAACGACCTGTTCTCGTGAACTGGTTTGCCAGGGGCAGGTGAACTGCACCTGACCCTTGGCCGCTTGAATACGAAAGGAAATCATCATGTTCAAAGAAATGTCGATTGCTCTGCGTTCGGATCAGTGCTTCATTGAAGTCCGCGGTCTGAGCGATCTGGAGTACCTAGTCAAGGAAAGCGAGATCGTAACGAACCAAATGGGGCGGACGTTCCATATCCGCAGCCAGGACCGGCCAGTCCACATCTCGCTCGAGTATGGCGGATTCGTCATACGCAACGTCGATCGCGCGGACGAAAATCGCACGATCTACCTGCCGCGACGATTGCTGATGGATGCCTTGCTGGGCCACGCGCTCAAAAGCGGGATGCTCTTTACGCGACGCCTGCCTGGCTAACCGTTCCTTGGAGGCGATATGACCAAGGAACAGTTCGAGCAGCGATTCCAGGAAGCGCGGAATAATGCTTACGGTCGCTGGACCGGCATTTTGCTTGCGCTTGGCGTAGATGAAAAGGTTCTGAACCGGAAAAACCAACCATGCCCACTGAGCGGCTGTGGCGGGACCGACCGGTTTCAGTACACCGACAAGTTCGGCGATGGGAATTACGTATGTCGTGCTTGTGGTGCTGGTGGCGGTTTCAAGCTGCTGATGGGCTATTTCGGTTGGAGTGCTTCGACTGCGCTTAGGCGTGTTGAACGAAGCCTGTGCATGCAGCCAGCCCAAGCCGCACCGAAGCAAGCCTCAAAAGACAGCATTGCTTTGATCCACCGGATTCTGGCTGAAACGACTCCGATTGTTCACGGCGATGAGGTAGACCGCTACCTCCAGAATCGAGGACTTGGAATGCCGTCCTATCCGGAGGTCCTGCGTACGCATCCTAGACTTGGGTACTACGAGGTCGATCCGGCGACGGGGAAGCCTGTCCTGCTTGGCCGCTTTCCGGCCATGGTTGCCAGTATCCACGACCGACAGGGTGAGCTGGTGTCGCTGCATCGCACGTACCTGCAGAACGGGAAAAAGCTCGCAGGCAGGGACGCAAAGAAGCTGCTTTGCGGTGGCATCAACGGCGCAGCAATCAGGTTGGCGCCGGCGAGTGTCGAGCTCGCGGTATGCGAAGGAATCGAGACTGGTATCGCCATCCTGAAGCGCACGGCGCAGCCCATCTGGATCGGGATCTGCGCGCGGAATCTCGAGAACTTGTGGATTCCGGACGAAGTCCGCCGGTTGCGTATCTACGGCGACAACGATGCCGATTCGATGTACGACGGCCAGGCCTCATCGTACATCCTGGCGCGTCAATTTTTGAAGCGGCCAGTCACGGGCGATCGGCGATCGGCGGAGGTTTTCATTCCGCGCGCTGCCGGCGCTGACTGGGCCAATGTGCTCGCGCAGCAAGCGCCCATCGTTGAACGCGCAGCCTGAGGAACAAGTCCCTTCAAACGGGATGCAGTAATGCCGGCGAAGCCGGAGTGATTTCAACCCTGCGGGGACCCGTTCCCCGGTGGGGGCGGGCCGTCCGCTTCTCTTAGGAGTCTCATCATGAAAAATGGACGCAACTTGATTGACCTGGCTACCGAACTTGAACGCCAGGCAGCGGCTAAGAAGGACTTGATCGTGCCGGCCAAGATGATGCATAGCGAGACTTTAGCTTCGCATCATTGCGGCTTGGTCGTCGACGAGAACGTAGGTGCGACGCGTTATCCGCTAAGTGAGCTCGCCTGTTCGCAACTGGCGAAGAAGCTGAACATCCCGTTCACCTACTTCAAGCTGATGCGCGACCTGTATCCAGAACTGCTGGACCAGAACATCAACGGCTGGCTCCGGATTAACGCGCCGGACAGCTACATGGTCCGCACGCTGGACGGCAGGGCGCGCGCCTTCCTGTCCAACCGGTACCGGCGCCTCGACAACTTCGACCTGGCCAAAAGCGTGATGCCCATCTTGCAGCAGTTGCCGGGCGCACGCTTTGAATCGGTCGAACTGACCGAATCGAAGCTGTACCTGAAGGTGGTCAGCTCCAAGATCGAATGCGAAGTGGCGCCGGGCGATATCCTGCAGGCAGGGGTCATCGTCAGCAATTCCGAGGTGGGTTGCGGCACGCTGCGCGTTGAACCGCTGCTCTATCGCCTGGTGTGCAGCAATGGTTTGATCGTTTGCGATCGCAGCATGCGCAAGAACCACGCTGGCAGGGCACTGGTGTCCGATGACGAATCCGTGGTCGTCTATCAGGACGACACGCTGGAGGCAGAGGACAAGGCGATTTTCCTGAAGGTCCGCGACCTGGTCCAGACGGCAGTGTCGGAAACGACGTTCCAGCTGATCTCGGAGAAGATGCGCAAGACCATGGGCATCAAGATCACGGGTAATCCGGTCAAGGTCGTCGAAGTACTGGCCAACCGGTACGCCTTGAATGAAGCCGAATGCGCTGGTGTCTTGCGGCACCTGGTATCCGAGCATCATTTGAACGGCTATGGCCTGGTCAATGCCGTCACCGGTTATTCGCAGGAGGTCGACGATTACGACCGTGCGACCGAATTCGAAGAGCTGGGCGGCAAATTGCTTGAGCTAAGCCCGAGCGAGTGGAAGCACCTGGCTGAAGCCGCTTGATACTATGCGTCGCTGCCGCGTCCCTTCGATGTCGATTGGACGCGGCATGCGCGTTAAAGTCGACAGGCGTTGATCGCCAGAGTGACGCGCCCAAGCAGGCGAAGGTCGGGCGCCGAGGAAATGTCGGCTACCGTGGTCGGCTCGCATTGGGAGTTCTCGCATCGGAGGAGAAAGCCTTCTCCGATGCGGATCTCGATATGGCGGACGATCTTTTGGCCGCGATACTGGAGGTAGTAGATGCCGTTGGATTCCACCCGTTTGATGCTGGCGTCGAAGAAGAATGGCGAACCGTCGACGATCAGTGGGGCCATATCGTGGCCGAGCATCGTGGCTACCGACTGCTCCAAGTAGGGCGAAGACTGTTCAAGCAGAGGGCCAAGCCAATCGCCCTGTGGAGACCGTTTGGCGTGCAACTGCTTTACCAGCGGTGGAGGAAGCAGGTCGTTCCTGAAGGGAGTACGGTGGGCCGAAAGGCCAAGGAGCCAATTGGCGTCGACGCCGAACTGAATGGAAAGGAGTGCCAGCGATCGCAGGTCGGGCATCCCCGGCTTGTCCGGATCGATCCAGCGTGCGACGGTCTGCAGGGCGCGGCCTGTGATTTGACTGAGGTAGTGCACCTGGTGGTGCTGCGATACATCCCGCAAAGCCATTTCAGCGACCAGACGGTTGGCCACGCCAGGAACAAGGTGAAAATCAATCTGCTGCGCCTGTGCTCGGGTGAGGGGGGCGTTGTACTGGGTTGTCACCATTTTCTTCTAAAAAGTTGGCAAGACAATCGGAAGAACCAGTTTTAGCAATTGCTACATGAAGTACCCGAGGATTTCATGATGCTATAAGGCGTTAGCATCTACCGTAGGTGGCAGTGAAGTCAAGACCAGTTTTCTTTTGCTGTGCACACAAGCAGCAGTTGCTATTGACCGGCTGGCAGGTGCGGTATAGCCTGACAGCTGATATGGCCTCGTTTGCTGCACCGCACAGCATGTTTCGGCGCGGTGCTGGTAACGGCCCAAGCGGGGCGATATCGGTACCGGAGTGATGACCACGCCTCAGATTCGCGGGGCAGAATGGAGGTGCAATAATGGAAAGTTCCATTCAACTGACCGACGTGCAGTACCTCAACCTGAACTTCCTGCTCACGATCCAGGCATGCCTGCGTAATGAGCGCCTGTCGGCGATCTACAAATTCCACCTCGACCCCGAAACTGCGGCCAGATTGGCCGAAATGACGGCCAGCGAACTGCAGCTGCTGGCAGTCAATATGCCCCACGAGAGCCTGTTCCGCCCGGTCGACAACCTGGCGGACCTGCTGGATGCTCCGCCCGGCTTGGCCATGCTGTTGTGCGCTGCCGGTACCAGCAGGTCGGAAAAGGCGGTTCTATCCTCTGTCGGCACCGCCGGCTAGGCGGTGAGGGGCGAGATCATGGGTGCCGTATTCGCGGAAACGCATATTAGGGCGCTGCAGGTTGCGAAGGAGTGCGTGGAGCTTGGGGCCAGAATTCGGACGGTATCGCGGATTACAGGCCTGGAGCAGCCTTTACTGCGATCGTTCTTTTACCAGGAGACTTCCTCAGCGCCGGGCCGAAGGCTTGAGTCCAGCGACTGGTACCACCGAGGCAACCTGATGGAGCGGGCCGAGGCCTCCATCTTCGCGGTCATCTTTGATACGCTCCTGGTCGACCATCGATGCAATCCGGCCGACGCGCTACTCAGTGCGTATCGCCTTTACCTGGAGCGCTGCACGATGGAGCCTCTCATCCCATTCGAACACGCGTTCAACCTCGCGTGCGAGCTGCACGCGATGTGGGGCAGCGGGCCACCGCAACTCATGCTCCACTCCTGCCGGCGATGTCGCTCTCGATATCTCGTCGCGGTAGGCGATAAGTCGGCTGATCGCCTGGGTTGTGTATTTTGCAAGCTATTAAAACGATACCCCTCCGACTCACATATCCGCGCGCATTTCGCGCCGGTCCATCGTTCAACTTGAAAATGAGCCGCAGCGGCCAAAAGCCCATGAAAGCTGCCCGTAAACCCGTTGGTTTCGTCTGGAGTTCCACCTGTTCGTCCTCCACACTGCTTCGGGGGGCGAGCAGTGATGGGGGAACTGGGCGATGTGGATCGGTCGAATACTGGCGTCGTTATGGCGCATCGACGGCGGGGAAGTGGGCGAGGTAGCCGCGCGCGCGCCGGGGCCCAAAGTTCACACTGCAGCACCGATATCCGCGCCCAGTGCGGGCTTACGGCTGCAGGCCGAGGACGAGATCCTCGAATCAAACCGGGAGCTCGTGGGGCGGATCAAACTTTGTTACGGATGCGACTCCGCGTCCTTTAACACTGATCTTTTGGGGCCGATCCGGCAATACGTCCAGTATGTCAATCAGCTGCCGGCCACAATGGACAGCTACTTCACCGAGCCAGGTGGTCTAGCACGCATCGGCTTGGAAACCGCCTTCTACGCGCTGCAGGCGACGGATTCTCAAATATTCGCTGGCCGCGAGACCATCTCGAACCGGCGTGTGCTGGAACCGCGGTGGCGGCGTGCGACCTTCATTGCAGGATTGTGCAACGAACTCCATCGCACATTGAGCCATGTTCGCGTTGTGGACGCAAAAGGTCGGGAATGGCAATCCTATCTGATGCCGCTCTCGCGCTGGGCCAAGGAGCGGGGCGTCTCAACTGCCAGTGTTCGTTGGCAAGCAGCCCAGGAAACGCGCGCACTCGGTCTCTTTGCGCTGCCGATGATCATTCCGGCGGAAACGATGGTTGACCTGGCCAAGGGCAACGCAACGATCGTGCCCCATATGCTGGCATCCATCGCCGGGGCGACCATGTACCACGAGCACAGCGTGATGTATCGCCTGGTGCGGCATGCCGCGGCGTTAGTGATTCATCGCAATCTCCGCGCGAGCGATGGGTATCGCGCCGCCAGGCCTGCGCTGCATATGGCCAGGTACCTGGTCGAAGCCATGCGTGAACTTGTGCTCTCCCATCACGGTTGGCAGCCCAATATCGGGCGCTCTCGCCTCTGGTACGGGCAGGATGGACTGTTTCTGGTGTGGCCCAATGGGATCAATGATGTCGTCAAATTGCTGGAAGACGAACGTCTGCCCGGAATTCCGGATTCCGCATCCGGTGTTCTGGATATCCTTGAAGCCGCCGACCTGGTTCGCGCGCAGAGTGCCGATTGCCGGGTTTGGACCATCTATCCGCCAGGGGCGCCCGAGCCGCTTGAGGCCATCCGGTTCGCCGCGCCGTTCACCATACTGGGCGTTATCACGCCGCGTGCGACCCCTTTGACGGTGCAGATGACCATCCGGCCGGAGGCCAGCGAGCCCGCCGCGCCTCCGCCGCCTGAACGTCCGGATCAATCCTTACCTGCGGAACGCCCGATCAGCACGGGGGGCGACCCGAATGCGAATGACGCTGCACCGAGTAAGGCAATCAGTCGCCAGCGCCAGGTCATCCAGCTGACGCTGCCCGAAATGGAAGAGGTGCCTGAGACATCGTTGGGACAGGAAACTCCGCAGGAGCAAGCGGAGAAAGCAACCAACGGACCGGCTGCGCAAGGCCAAGGGAAAAAGCGGAGCACGTTAGACGGCAAAGCGAAGAAGGGGCAGGCCACCTTTTCGGCACCCATGCGCCTGAATCCGGAGGTTGCCGCCGCACTGTCCGAGATCGTGGGCACGTTGACTGGAGCCGCCCCGTCTGCATGCCAGGTCGAAGGGACTGTGCTTTTCGTTCCGCTGGGTGAACTTGCGCGCCGCGGGATTGATGCGCGGCGTGCCCAGCGCGCGCTGGGTGATGCCGGCATGCTAGCGCCCCAACCGGACGGTGAACGGATTCATACCCGCGATGTCCAGGGCGCGAAGGTACCTGGGCTCATGATCAAAGCGACATACGTGTCGGGCTTTCCGTCGGCAATGGCGCCGGCTGGGACGCCAGAGGGAGGGCATGATGCTGCTGCGCCGTTATGAAATGCCTTGGCGGCGGCCCATTGAGCTGTTCGCTGGCTTGCTCTGGTGTCTGGCCGCATTGGCTTATGTTGCCATGACGCCGGATCGCGTTCCGCTGCGTTTGGGCTTTGTCATGTTTCTTGTCTGTGCTGCGTTTGCTGCCAGGCGCATTCGCCAGGGCCTGCGCATTATCGGAATTAGGGCCGCGCTTTCTGGACGGGCGATGCAGGTCATCACGACCAAAGAACTTTCCCGGCTCACGACGGATCCGGACCAGGTGGTCTTTGGATTTGGCTTCGAATGGCAGCCGATCCATTCCCAGCGTTTGTATGAACTGGCGAAAATTGACTTCCGCGAGTTGCAGATCTCTCCGCGCCTTCTCCGACTGTTGGGCTATGTGACGCCAGCCCAGGCGGAAGAAGAGATTGGACTGCCTTATATCCATGGTGTGGAACGGAGGGAAACACTGCTGGCCCGCCCGCTGCAGAATTTCGAGGGTGGGACCCTTATTGTCGGCACCACACAGTCCGGCAAGGGCGTTTGCCTCGGCTGGTTGATCACGCAGGCCATCCGGCGTGGCGAGGTGGTGATCATTCTGGACCCGAAGAATTCCAAACGGCTGAAAAACGTCGTGATGAGGGCTTGCGCGGACTATCGCGATCCTGACACGTTCCTTTGGTTTCATCCGGCATTTCCGGAAACCGGTGCCAGGTTGGACTTTACGTTCAACTGGCAGAAACCGACGGAGCTCGCATCGCGCATTCAGTCCATCCTGCCACCTGATACGGCTGGTGCATTCTCCGCCTTCGGCTGGGATGCTGTCAACGTGGTCACGCAAGGCATGGTCAGGCTGGAGATGCGGCCCAACCTAATGAAACTGACAAAATATATCGAGGGTGGGATTGAGCCCATCCTTGAGATGTCGCTCGAACGCTTCTACGAGGAATTGCTGGGTATGGGGTGGCGTGCTGAGCCCGAGTTGGTGCGGCTCATCGATCGTGCGAGAAAGGGAGCGATCAAATCACCGTCGCCCATTGCCAGCTGCGAATTACTGGGGTTCGTCGAGTATTACGAGCGGTATGTCCATGAGACCAGGCGCGACAAAGCAATCGATTCGCAGGTGCGCGTCTTCCGCCACAATCGCGAACACTACCAGAAAATCACTGCCAACCTGTTGCCGATCCTCTCGATGCTCACCTCGGGTGACCTTGGCCGCAGCCTTTCGCCCGAGCCTTTCGATGCAGACGATGAACGCCCCATCATGAACCTGGAGAAGATCGAGCGCGGCGGGCATGTCCTGCTGATGTGCCTTGATTCGCTGCCTGATCCTTCCGTGGCGTCGGCCATCGGAGCGATGTGCCTGGCTGATCTGGCCGCGCGCTCGGGGATTCGCTACAACCTGGGTGGTTATCGGCGCATCTCGCTGTTCGTCGATGAGGTTTCCAACGTCATCAACCAGCCACTGATTGAGATCATGAACAAGGGTGCCGAGGGAGGCATCTACACCACGGCGGCCATGCAGACCATTGCGGACCTTGCGAAACGGCTCGGCAACCAGGAAGCTGCGCGCATGGCGCTGGGTAACCTGAATAATCTGATCGCGTTCAGAACGAAGGACCAGCCGACGCAGGAATTTGTGAATGAAACCTTCGGTCAAACGGCAATACACAATATGAAGGTCGGCCGTAATACGGCGCGCGATGGCCATCTTGGCGATTTCACGATGGTGGAGTCCACACAGATTTCGGAGGAAATGAGTGAGCTGATTCCGACCTCCCTCCTTGGAAAGCTCCCGAATTTGCAGTTCTTCGCGTCGGTCTCGGGCGGCCGCCTGTGTAAGGGACGGTTCACGCTACTCGATCCCGAAATGGAAGAAGCGAGCCAACATGCTGCCGAGGAGGATGAATCGTGATACGCATCGTCACCATCACGTCGCTGGTCTCCTTGTTGATGCTGGTACTGTACTTGCCCTCGGCTCGACCTGCACATTTATTACTTGCCCAAATTCGCAATGAGCATGCGGCATTGACAGGATTTTGGGGGAGGGCGCATGCGTTCGGCATGCTTCAGACGATGCTGGACCTCCAAGCGGAATCGCCGCACGCTCCCCCGTTGATGCCAAGCGCAACAGTACGCTCAACACCCGAGACCAAAGTGCAGAAGGAGGTATCGGCGGTCAGTGAACGGCTGCTGAAGAACGAGTACTTTCTCTCTCTGAACGCGCTTGTTCTGCTGGCGACGTACCGCATCGCCGTTATCTTGCATCTCTTGCCCGGCATCGTACCGTTCTTCCTGGCTGCCATTGCTGATGGGCTGGTTCGGCGCGCGATTAAAGGAACCGATTTCTCTGGGCACAACCCGGAGGTGTTTTCTGTATGTGTCTGTGGAGCGATCCTCAGCGCGTGTTTGGGAGTGATCGCCTGCGTGATTCCGGTGCCGCTTCCTTCCGCGCTCATGCCCGCTTTGCTGGGAGGGTTGGGCGTTTTTGCTAATCGTGGACTGGCCAATTATCACAAGCGGGCGTGAGCTGTGGGCGGCCAGGACTACTATATTGCGGAGTTTGGCATGCAAGAGGATCAGCTCGACTATCTGGATGAGGTAGTGGCCGACGTCCTAGATGGGAACTACGCGCGCGTCGGCGTGCTGTCGACGGGCGAGCGCCTGTACGTGGCGCTCGGGGCAAACGATGTCACAATGCTCAGGGAAATGGGCTATACCATCCCCCAGGCGCTAGGTCGGCTGGACCAAGAAGACGCAGACCAGTTAGTCAGGCGCTGACGCATGGTGGACCGCTGGGCGAAGCAGCCGTGACTATTTGCAGGACATCTCGAACTCGTTTCAGGCTACTTCCGCACCCCTTTGCGGACCGTCAGAATTCCTTTGTTACATCCACTGAGTCGCCAGCAACGTGCAGATGGTACGACTCAAAACCTTGCTCATCGACAGTCAGTATCAAGGTCCCAGTTTCTCCAAACTGGAGCCGCAGCTCATTATTCGGCAGGCGTTCCACTTCAGAAATCGATTGTCCTAGAAGCGGAAGCAGACACGCTGCCGGCGAGGCCAAATTCTGGTTGTCAGCTTTTACCATCGGGCCCTCTGCTGGCCGGTATTTGAATCCCGATTCTATTTCGATGCGGGCTCCATTTCAGTACTTGGGATGATCTGCCACGACCGTTTTGAGCTGAATAAAACTGAGCTTGAGATAGTGACGGCCGATTGATAGATTGCTTAACTCCTGCCCTACCAATGCGGAAAGCGGAAAATCAGGAGGGATCGATAATCCAGTCATACTTTGACCCTAATGTTACCTTTTGAATATCCGACATTGGCCGGATTGAGTCGCTTGCCTAAAATGCTCTATTCGTTGACATGTCGAACAGCGTTGACTGAGATCCCAACGGCAGCATTCGGGTTCGAATTTCCCAAGTCGAGACCTACATTCAAAGGCAAATTATTACCTTGAGCTAGTTCGAGTTCGGCAGCAGCTTTCAACAAGAATTCCCCAATCGCCCGAAGTTCTTCTGGTGTTCCGTGAAAGTCCACGTCCACGATGGTCACAGGAAGAATTGCACCGTCCGCGTCGGTTTCTTCTGGCCAGCCAATAATGCGCATTCGATTCCCTCATCTAACGTAATGGCTGCTGCTGGCCGTGTGCCGTCTACAAGCCAGCTAGGCTACTCATATATTTTGCCGCAGTATAGGAACACTGCGAACTTCTTCCACGGTGACGCCGCCGAAAGGCCCTGTTTAGCGCCAAATTCAGAATCTTCGGCCCAGTTGCCCGCTGACTCTAAGAAATCTTCAATCGAATCATTTTCCCACGCCCCGCCATTCCCTCTGCGGTCCTCAGCGAGCGCTCGGACAAATTCTAAAAATGTCGCCTCGTCGGTTACCGTTTCAAGCTGTTCATGCAACTGCATACATCAGGTCCCAGTTAGTTTACTGACGGGCCGTTACTGGCCGTAATCAGTTGGCGCTCAAGCGACGGAATCCTGAAGCCATGCTTGGAATGCTTCGCGAAGAATGTCTTTCTGATCTAAGCGATAGCCAGGTACAACCAAGAATGAATCAGCACTCAACATCGATTCGACTTCAACACGATCAAAGCTGGCATCGGAAGATCGAAAATCCCTGTGCCAAACCGCGAGACGCGAATCGTCGCGTTCGAAAATATACCACTCACAAGTTCTCGAGTATCGAAGATATGCCATGACTTTCGCGTCGTTATATTTGTCGGCGGGCGGTAGTCTATCGAGATCGAATGACTGCAAGTGGCCGGAATCAGGCGTCAATCTACCATTCCCATGACGGGAGGTCATCACCCTCAGCGAGCTCGCATCCATAGAAAGTCGCTCCGCAAACTTTGACGCCCACTACCACCGCACCGGTTGCCTTTATCGACTCGATTGCCGCGAGCTCGAAGTTGGCACCAGTGAGGTCGGAGTTTGAAAAATTAGCGCATTTAAGATTGCATTCTCTAAAGCTTGTGCCACGCAAGCTAGCCCTTGAAAAATCGGCATCGGGAAACCAAGAATGCTTCTCGAAGTCCGCACCATCCAAATTGATTCCAGAAAGGTTCGCGTCACTCAGCTCGGTATTCGGAAACCGGCGCTCTCCTGCCGCATATCGACGTTCGAGTTCGTCACGGGTTTGAGGCGGAGCGTAGTCTTCTGAAGGGTACAAATTTATAAAATTTCTTCTATTGCGACCAGCTGGTCCTGGCCGAACACGGTCTAATCGCGCAGCATACCAGCTTCGCCAGCAATCAATCGAAGAAGACTACTACCAGACCTCGGCCCAATACAGCACCTCGTTGCGCTTTGCGCTGATTGCAATCCCAGACTCATACCGATGGTTCCATTCTTCTGGTGGACTGGTATGCAGCACCAACATAACGAAATCACATGAGGCATCTACCTTTGCATCCGATCGTTGGATACGCGGCATCAATTCGGCCGAATGTTCCGCTCGCGGACAACCACGGTAGCGCTCCAAAGCCTGTGCCTCATACTGCTCAATTACCGTTTTAGTGGTTCGCGCATTACTCTTCAAAAGAAGCTGGATAATCGTCCCGCCCTGCAAGAACCCTGGGCGAAAATAGAATCGGCTTTGATCAGCTGCGGGAATGACCTTCGGGAAATGCTCAATCAGCTCTAGTTGCACAGTTTCGAGCGCACTTTGGTAGTCGCCAATATCGCTGCTTGGCTCCAAACTTGTTTTGAATTTCCAAGCCAGTGTGAAAATCAAGCCAACGAGAATTAGTGCAGCCAGGCCAAGAGTCTTTATTGCTCGACGCAAAAGAATTTCCTCATGTTTAAGTTATCGCAGTGCGGAGCGCCTTGACGAACGTCTGCATATGGCCGAATTCGGACCAAGGAGAACTTTACCTCATCTGACAGCCAGTATGCTTCAAGTTTAAGCGAGTACATCAAATCATCGAACTTTTAGGTGCAAACGTAATCATTTTCGCAGTTGCCAAGCAAGCCTGATCAAGCGTGGCCGCATCCAGGAGCCCTTCTTTGAACGCAATTCAAAGGGGCTCGGTGGGCCGTATGCCGCAAATGCATACTGGGTCATCATACGGCCAATGAAAGCCCACATTTTGGCGTACTCTTTTTGGGTGAAGTCGTGCTCCGTCGACGTTATGCTGGACTCACTTCGAAAACACCGAACCGGAAGTGACATGAGTACCATGCATTCAATCACCGATCTTCCCCAACGCCTGGGCGTGATTTCCGCCGATCAGCAGGGTGATCCCCATCGCCGTGGTGAGACCGTTGCCACGCGTGTGTGGATCGATGAATTCCAGGCCTTGGAGTGCTTATACAGCGCCCCGGCCAACTGTTCGCCCAAGCTTCGCTATCCGGACTTGATCAGTGGATGCGTATCGCTGGTTTTTGACGGTCTTGATCCCATTAACCGCATCTTCACGTTCCTTCATACGAAGCTTGTGTTGCGCGATCAGGAGACGGCAAGGCGCCAGGAGGACATCTGGCGGCCGCAGTATCTGCTGCTCCTGGCGCTGCAAAAGTCCGAGCAGAATCGCCATCCGCACCCCCAGTTCAAACTGGATCACTTTACGACCGCGTGCGTGGCGCTCGCGATGGAGGAACCGCGCGCGGCACAGAAAGTCTTTGAATACGCAAGAAGGAATATCGCGCAGCGCGCCGCCGCGCGAGTCCTGTAGCAGAACATATGGCGCGTCTTGCGCGTGCCAACCTGATGTAACCCCGCTTGGCATTCTTGGCCAGGCCTACCCGAACAGCACCAGCGGCCCCTTGATCCCAAGGGATTTGACTGATTTTTACCGGGTACGCCCTTGTTCCGCCATGAATGCGAATGCCACCAGTATTGCCATCGCGCTCCTGTCTCTGCCTGGCCCGGCCAGCGCCTGCTGGGAGCAGGCCGCGCAAAAACACGCGGTTTCAGCCGATCTCCTAATCGCCGTCGCGCGCGCCGAGTCGTCCCTCAATCCCGTAGCGGTCAACCGTTCGCATATGGCGCGAACGAACACCGTCGATATCGGGATCATGCAGATCAATTCCAACGCGAAGATGCTGCGCAATCTCGGAGTGACGCCACAGCGATTGCTAGATCCGTGCACGAACATCAACGCTGGCGCCCGCATCCTGGCCGAGAAGATGGCTCGATATGGACGGACGTGGGAGGCGGTCGGTGCCTACAACGCCTCGTGCGCCGCCCTGACGCCGGAGCAATGCCTGCGCGCCCGCATGCGCTATGCGTGGCGCGTCTATCGATTCCTGTCCGGTGCCTTTGGCGTAAAAGCACCTGCGAAGGCCCCGGCGCCGGGCGCCGCAATCGTCCATGTGAGGCTGGGATGAAGCGCAATCTTATGCCTTGGAGCGCGGGCGTGTCCGTGTCAAGCGGTGCGGCGTGTTTGGCCATTGTGTCGGGGTGTGCAACGTTCGCGCCGCAGCGTGAACCACAGCTGCCGCCGCGGCACGAATTCAGTGGCGTGATCATCGACCGTACTTACGACATCCGGCAAGTCGGTACGCGTGACGGAGCCTATTTCTCACGCTGCATACAGCCGGTTTGCCCGCGCGTGACGCTAAAAACCATTGCGGTCATCACACCGCCGGTTCAGGAGCGTGGTACTCGGTCGCCCGCCGCAGCTTCCATCCCCGATTCGGTCCGGCCTGCGCTTGGTCCCGTTGAAACCGCCATTGTTCATTTCGCCACCGGTTCGGCAGGCCTGGATCGTCAAGCCCGGGCCACTCTGGCGCAATTCGCCGAACTGGCCAGGAAGTCGCAGCGCATCGTCGTCAGCGGACGGACGGACAGCACAGGCGGCGACGAGGTGAATCGACTGCTGGCGCACGCGCGTGCGCAGGCGGTCGCAACGTACCTGCGCCGAAAAGGCGGTGCCCAGCAAAACCACATCGAGTTCGACGCTCAGGGACGCTGCTGCTACGCCGCTGCTAACGAAGCCGAAGCGGGCCGCCAGTTGAACCGACGGGCGGAGGTCTCCTTTTACCAGGCCCCAAGGTTGGCGCAATGAACGCTTGCCACGTATTGCGGCAGGTGACCGCGCCGAGTCCATGGCTGGCGAGGGCTCCACCTTTTGACTGTTCTTCGGCTGAATTTGCGCCCGGCCGGATAAGTGAGACAGGCGCGCAGTCTTTCTGGAAGCTGGAGGTACGTATGAACGTTTTGAAATTGCCCATGGTGGCAAAAGGGGCAGCAGCGCCACCCAAACGCATCGCCAACGCGATGGCGCTGTTTGCTTTCATTCTGCTAGGTCTGTGCGCGGCATTCCCCTCGCACGCGATCGACCTGGTCGCCTTCGGTGGCATTACGGGTCCGCTGGTGTCGGCGCTCACGCAACTGGCGGCGCTGGCGCCGGGCGTCAAGGCGTTGGTGGGCTTCATCGGGTTCGTGGTAGCACTGATCTCGCTGGCCGCGCTGCGCAATTTTGGCCCGGTCCTGTTCTACATCGGCCTGGCGATTTTCGCAGCGGTTGGCCTGGTGATCGCCGGCGCCATCATGGGTGCTGTCATCTGAAGGCCGCTGGAAGGAGGACGGGATGCTTGCCGACACTTACATACCTCGCAGGCTGGACGATCAATGGAAGATCGGGTTGTGGGATGTGGATGTCGCTGCGCCCGTCCTTTTCATGATGTTTGTTGGGTACCTGGGCGGTTCCAAGCTGGCATTTTGCTTGGCCATCTCAGTGGGGTTCTTTACCAGCCGGTGGCTGGCACGCATCAAGAGTGACAAGCATCCCGCATTCGCCATGCATTGGATGTACTGGCACCTACCCACCAATCCGGTGAGCGCCATGCGTGCGACACCGCCGTCGCATATCCGCCGCATGGTGGGCTGAGGAGAAGACGATGGACGACGGAAAGTACCAAGAGGACTTAAAGAGCAACCGGCGACTGATTCGAAGCCAGCGCTTGACGATCGGATGCCTGGTCGGATGCCTTTTCGTGGCCCTGCTGATCATCTATTCGATACTCGGTGCGCAGAAAGTCATCGTCACGCCGCCACATGTTTCTGAGTCCTTCTGGGTGTCCGGTGAAAAGGTCAGCAATTCTTACCTTGAGCAGATGAGCGGCTATATCGCCTGGCTCATGCTCGACGTGACTCCCAGCACGATCAATTGGAAGAAGGACGCGTTGCTCGGTTTCGTAGAGCCTGCGCAGCACGGAAAACTGAAAATACGGCAGGAAGTTGAAGCGGAGCGGCTCAAGAAGCTCAACGCCAGCACGTACTTCCTGCTGCAGCAACTTGAGCCCGACGAAGACAAGCAGCAGGTATACCTGACAGGCCGGTTGCGCACTTACATCAATGGACAGGAAACCTCTGTAGCTCTCAAGCGGTACGTCGCCCAGTTCGTCTATCGTGGCGGCCGCACGCATCTGAAAACGTTCGAGGAGGCCCCGAATGAACCGAAAAACGTTGCCATGGCTGGTAGCGCTGTGCGCTAGCGCCATGTGCTCCGCGGAGCAGGTACGCCCCGCGAAGGATGGCGCAACGATTGAAGCGGCCATCGCTAAAGACGCTCCAACGCGCATCCGGATACAAGGCGACCGGATTGTCGACGTAGTGGGCAACGTCCAGAGCAGCACGGGTTGCGATCCACGGCCGCAGGATGGAGGAACTGCAGGGGCAGTGATTCCTTCCGCCCCGGCACCTGTGGCGAACGCGCGTGGCGACGTGATGTTGAACTGTGACCTGGAGCGGGGCGAAATCTTTGTCAGCCCAGTGGGAGCCGGCGAGAAGCCTATCAGCCTGTTTGTTTCCTCGTCGCGTGCCACGTATACGTTGCGTCTGCGCAGGGCCGACATTGAGGCGGACACGATTGTCATTGACGACCGCTCGACTCGGGCGGAGTCCACCACGACGCATCCTCAACGTTCGGCCAGCCATATGCGTGCGGTAAAGGGCATGTTGGTCGCCATGGCCTCGGCCCGGCCAGGTGCCGCATATCGAGTGGAAGACGTGGAGCGACCTATCGCACTGTGGACCGAGGCGGACTTCAAGATGGTGCGTCAGGTGGAAGGCGCGAACCTGATCGGTGAGGTGTATTCGCTGACGAACATTAGTACAAAGCCTATGGTCGTTGCGGAGCAAGAGTTTGACCGGGAGGAGGGCGGCGTGGTGGCGGTCGCCATCGAACACCACAACTTGCAGCCCGGAGACGTTACCAGCGTATTCGTTATTCGCACCCGGGAGGAGAGACCATGAAGATCGACACGAAGTGGCATACGCTCCTCGACCGGATCAGTCCCCGTCAAAAGCAGTACCTGCTGGCCACAGGCGTGATTGGTGGCGGCGTAGGCGTTTTCTGGGCTTTCCTGTCGCTTTCCTCGCAACCGGCCGCCGCGCCGGCCGCTCCGCAGTCGCATGGAGCGACTGTTACCAATCCCGAGCTGGCTGGTGGCGTCGTTCCGATGCAGGTCGCTCCGGTAGACCAGTGGCTTGGTACCGCTGGTAAGGAATTGGCGCAATACAAAGTTGATCGTGAAGGGCAGGAGAAATTCAATGCTGACCGCAAGGCAAACGAAGCACAGATTCTACAAAGGCTCGCCGAATTGGAAAAGAAGGAGGCGGCACCGCCAAATGTCGCAACGCCAGCGACCCCGGAAGTACCGCCTGTACCGGCGAATGTCCTTCGTTCCCCGATTCCTTCCGCAACACCTCCAGCGTATCCGCCCGACGTACCCGCAGTGGTTGGCAACGCGGGTACGGTTTCCGGGGCACCCGGCGGCACTCGAATCGATGAAGCCGCGCCCGCAATGGTGAGGGTTGCCCTGGGAAATCCCGGGCGCACCGCCGGAAAGGATGAAGTCGCTGGCAATGCGGATGGCGGTACCGGCGAGGCGCGAGGAAAGGGCGAGCGGCTCGAGTCTTATCTACCCGTTGGGTTCATGCATGGCGAACTGCTTGGCGGCATGGATGCGCCAACGGGCGGTCAGGCGCAGGGCAACCCTTTGCCAGTGGTGATGCGGCTGACCGACAACGCTGTTCTGCCAAATCAGTTCAGGGCAGGGGTTCAGGAATGCATGGTGATCGGATCGGGATTCGGGGACATTGCATCCGAACGCGCCTATATCCGTACCAGCAACCTGACCTGTATCCGGCATGACAGGAGTGTCATCGAGGTCAAAATCGAGGGGAATGTGTATGGCGAAGACGGCAAGCTTGGCATGCGTGGCCGGCTCGTGAACAAGCAGGGACAACTGCTGGCGAACGCACTGCGAGCTGGGATTGCGAGCGGCATTGGCCAGGCATTCTCGCAGGGCGGATCGACCTACACTGAATCCGCGTTCGGGCGACTGGTGACTGGGCCGGAAGGTACCGGGGAGCAAATGCGCCGCGGCGTCGGTGCAGGGGTGGGTCGTGCGCTTGACCAGCTTGCCAACTATTACATCCGTCTCGCCGAGCAGACATTCCCGGTCATTGAGATCGACGGGAAACGCGCGGTGGACGTCGTGTTGACGCGTGGCGTTCGATTGCCGCTGCCGCTGCCGGGCAGTGAGCGGTTGGCGGATGAAGCACCTGTGCAACATAGCGAAGGGGACGACGATGAAGCCCGCCGCTAACTCCTTCCTGCCGGCGGTGCTCGCCCTGGTGCTGCAGTCGGCACACAGCGCGCCTGACGAAAATCGCGTACTCGCTGCAGTTCAGAAAGCGTATCCCGCGACGGTGCTCGACCGCGCCCTGCGCACACCGATCCCAGGTATCTACGAGATCTGGATGGGGGCCAACGTGGCTTTTGTATCGGCCAAGAACCCGCGTTACGTGGTATTCGGTCGCCTTGTCGACCTGAAAACGATGCGTGATCTGACGGCGATACGGATTGCCGGTATCGGCGCGAAGCCGCAGGGCGATGCCAGTCAAGGACGGCAAGCCGCGTCCTACCCCGGACCGATGCCTGTCGCCGATGCGATTACCGTCGTGCGTGGGGATGGGCGGCGTGAATTGTCGGTATTTACCGATCCTGCTTGCGGCTATTGCCGGGAGCTCGAGCGCCACCTGCTCGAGTTGCCGAACGTGACGATCCGCTACTACCTGCTCCCGTTCCAGGGAGAGTCGTTGCCGCTTGCGATCTGGTGCGCGAAGGACCGGCCGGCGGCATACGCGGCCGCCATGGCGGGCTCCGCGACTCCCTCGGATGTCAATGGCTCATGCGCGCATCCGCTGGAGCGAAACCGGCTGTTGGCATCAAGGCTGCGTGTCGGAGCCACGCCGACCCTCCTTTTCGCCGATGGGACCCTTGTTCCTGGGCTGCTGACGGCCGAGGAATTGGAATCCCGCCTGAACGCCAATCAATCGAAAAACCCGCAGTTGGAGGAAACGCATCATGCGACGTCAATGCCTTGAGAATCAAGTGAAAGCCTGCTTCGGCGCCATGATCGGCCTGTTAATGGCTGGTTGCGGCAATATGTCGGGCCTGGGCGGTTCCGAGCAGTATGGCTGCAAAGCCCCGGCCGGCGTCCAATGTCAGTCGGTTTCCGGCAACTATTACAACTCGGTGCGCGGCACGACCCGGCTCCCTGCAGTTGGGACCGGCGCCCAGCAAGGCGCCCAGCAAGTACCGTCAATGCCCTTAATGAACGCGTCATTGAGCCGTCGCGTAAGCCTGCCGCCTGATCGCACGGTGGCAGTGGGCGCCGGCTACGCGCCACAGCCATTGCGCTCGTCGCCGCGCATCCTTCGCCTGTGGATCAAGCCCTGGGAAGATGCGGATCACGACTTGGTCGACCAGTCCTATGTGTACGTCCGGGTCGATCAGGGCAAATGGATGCTCGATCACGTCCAGCGGCAGGTGCGTGAGGCATATGCGCCGCTGCGGGCACCCGCGAAGGAGGCGGCGTTGACAGCATCAGCCCCATCCACTGGCCCCGCGGCGTTATCCAGTGGATCACCACAAACAGTCCCGATGTCCTCACAGCCCCTTGATGCAAGCGCTGTGAGCGGTCAAATGAGTGGTCGCTAGCCGAGGGAGCCATCATGCACGCATTCTTTGAAGAACGCAGCCAGCCGGGAGGTTTCCGGCACATCATGGATTGGCTGGGACTGCAGCGTGAGCCGGAAACGCCGTCAGAACAGTTCGCCTCGTGGCTGCCGTACCGCGCCTATTCGCGCGAAGACAAGATTTTCATTAATCGCCAGGGTAGCCTTGGCTTCATGCTGGAGGTGATGCCGCAAAGCGGCGCCGACGAGCCGATGGTCGAGGTCTTGCAGAGTCTGTATTCCTTCCCCAAAGACACGGGCATTCAGATCCATTTGTTCGGTTCTCCACAGGTGAGGAAGATCCTGACCGCTTACGCCAACCAGCGCATGGAGGATGAAGGCCAATATGAGCGCAGCCGGGAACATGGCCGGCCCGCGCGCAATGGAAATCTGTTCCGGACACTCGCCAGGCAGCGCGTTGGGCATCTGATGAGCGGCACCAAGAAATCTCTGACCAATGGCTACCACTTCACGATCAAGGATTTCCGTCTGATGATCAGCGTATGTTTGCCGGGCAGGGGCGACGACGAGGCGCGCTGCCGGGAACTATGCGAGTTGCGGGACTCGATGTCCGTGACGCTGAACGCCGCGTCGTTCCCAAACTCTGTTTGTGGCGTCGATGACCTGATCAACTGGTGCGCGCAGTTCGTGAACGCGGATCGGCTGTCGCGCGACGATCAGGTCAAGGTCAACTACGATGATGGGCGCGAGATTTGCGACCAGATCGTCGACTTCGACACCGTGCAGGACGCCCATGCGGAAGGCTTGCTCCTCTCCCGGCTGGGGGACGAGGCAAAGATGGAAGCACGCTTCATGTCGATCAAGTCCTTTCCCGAGCGGTTCGGACTGTGGCAGATGGGCGGCCTGATCGGCGACCTGATGCAGCCAGCGTTGCAATACAACGCACCTTTCCTGTTGACGATGGGCGTGCATATTCTTGATCCAATCGAAACGAAAGCGGCGGTGACGACCAACAACTTCCGCGCCACACAGAACGCCGGCAGCAAAATGGCCGCCATCATGCCGGACGTGGAAAAGAAGCACAAAGACTGGAAAGCTGCCGCGGATGCCTACGACGTCGGAGGTGCTCTGGTCTCGATGTACCACCAGTTGGCGATCTTCACGACACCGGAAAGGGCGGCCAGTGCCTGCGAAACGGCGCGCGCGATCTGGCGGGCACGAGGATTCGAGCTGAACGCTGATATCTACATGCACAGGCAGGCACTGCTGGCGAGTTTGCCGATGACACTAACACCGGACTTTCATCGCGACCTGAAGAAAATGCGCCGGGTGACACGCAAGTCGATGTCCAATGCCATTCATCTAGCACCGCTGATCGGTGAATGGCGCGGAACGAAAACGCCGACGGTAATCATGGCCGGTCGCCGCGGCCAAGTCACGACGCTTGATTTATTCGACAACGATCTCGGCAACGCGAATGCGGCGGTGATCGGCGCACCGGGTTCCGGAAAATCGGTCTTTCTCAATGAACTGGCCTGGTCTTACCGTTCGGTGGGAGCAAAGGTCTGGATGCTCGACTTGGGGCGTTCGTTCGAGAAGCTGTGCCGAAAGGCCGACGGCACGTATATCGAATTCACGCCGCAAAGCAAGATCTGTTTAAACCCTTATTCGCGGATCAACGACATCTGCGACGACATGGACATGCTGGTGCCGGCGATCGCCAAAATGTGCTCCATGCAGCATCCTCTGGAAGAGGTCCAGTACAAGGCAATCTCGACCATGCTGCTCACTCAATGGAAGATGTACGGGCGGGACATGACGATGACCTGTCTGCGAGATGCCTTCATGAAGGGATCGATCCGCGACCTTGGGATCGTCAACGACCAGCGTATCAAAGACCTTGCGATCATGCTGAATCCCTACGCCAAGGGCGGACAGTACGAGCGTTTTTTTGAAGGGGTCAACAATGTCGACTTCAGCAATGACTTCATTGTGATCGAAAACGAGGAGCTGAAGCGCCGACCGGACCTGCACGCAGTAGTCAACATCCTGCTGCTCTATCAGATCACGGGCGAAATGTACCTGACTCGCAATAGGCGAAAGGTTCTGTTTATCGACGAAACGAAGCAGCAGCTTGGCGAAATCGGCAGCGATGATCCGATCAAGGCCGCTGTGGTGGAAGAAGCGGCTCGCCGTGCCAGGAAATATGGCGGCTCCCTGGTCACCGCCACCCAGGGCGGCGATGACTACTACGGTTCGGCGCAAATGGAGGCCGCATTCAATTGTTCTGATTGGGTGTTCCTCTTGCGCCAAAAACCTGAATCGATTGAGCTTCTGGGGCGCAAAGGACGGCTCCTGATGGACGAATCGAAGAAACGGCTGCTGAATTCCTTACGGACCGAGGCGGGCGCGTTTGCAGAGATCTACGTATCTTCGCCGGTCGGGGAGGGTGTCGCCCGGCTGGTTCTGGATCCGGCGACACACCTGCTTTTCTCGAACAAGATCGAAGACAACAAGCCGATCGATGAACTACGGGCGCAAGGGTACAGCATTGACGAGGCCATTCAGATGGTCCTCGCGGCAAGGGGTCAATCATGCATCCATTGATTCTGCAGCTAGGCATGTGCATCGCATCGACGCTTGCCGGCATCGCGGTCTACGACCGTGTGATCGTTCGGCCAGTCACGGCGATCGGCGTGGTCGATGCGGTCCAGGTCTACCGCGAACAGGAAGCGCGTCTGGTGAAAGCGCTTTCCGCCGGGGCTGGCGACGCGGAGCGGGCACAAGCCGCTGCCAATGCTCGCCAGTTCGCCGAACGTATTTCGGGTGAAATGGCAAAGCTGGCCCGGGACTGTGGATGTCTTGTGGTCGACCGATCCCTGGTGGTTGGGATGCGGCCTGATGTGCGGGACCTGACCCCGCTGCTTCGCCAACGGGTGCTGCAATGATGCGCAATTTCCTGACCCATACCCGGCAGCGCTGGTATCTCTACCTGCCGCTCGCCCTGATCTGGGCGCTGGCGGCGGGGCGCATTTTTGTCGACCCGGTCCCGCATGTTCCAGTTCTATTCAACGTGACGCCCAGCTTGCCTTACACAGTGGCCGTAATCGAGCGGCGAACAGGCGTGATCGCACGGGGCGATTATGTCATCTATGCGTTCGGTGGCGCCGCGACCAAGCATTTTCCTGGTCTTGCCCGGCAGCCATTCTTCAAGCGGGTGGCCGGAATCGAAGGCGACCAGGTCCGCGTTGAGGGACGGCGCGTGCTGGTCAATGGCATTGACGTTGGTCAGGCCAAGCGGTTTGCGACGGTGAGTAGGCTACCGCTGGAGCCGATCGAGCCCAGCATCATCCCGCCGCATTTCTTCTACATGCAGGGAACAAGTCCGGATAGCTTCGACTCACGCTATCGCATCAATGGACTGGTGAATGTGAACGATGTAATCGCCGTGGTGCGCCCGATCTTCTAGGAGGCGGCAATGAATCGTCTGTCGATGCAATGTCTCATTGCCGTGGTCTGCGGAGGCGTTTGTTGCACGATCGGTGCCGAGTCGCTCGGCGTGGTTGGACCGACCTATCAGATCGCCGAAGAACATCTGCTGAAGATGATTGAGACGCGCCTGCGTGCCAAGGAACAGAGCGGCGAGCTGGCGCGCATTCAAGAGCAGATCGTCGCGCATGGAAAGCAGGCAGTGCTGGCGCCACCACCTTTGCAACTGCCGCTCGTGGCCGCACCGCGGACCTTCTATGTCGACCCGACCTATGTGCTGGACCGGAATATCGCCGATGGCAGTGGACGCTTGTTGTTCGCCGCAGGAACACGTGCCAATCCACTCGATATTGTTTCGATGAGCCGCAGGCTGTTCTTTTTCGACGGACGCGATGAACGACAGGTCGCATTGGCCGAACGATTGGTAAAAGCGGAAACGGCGCGGGTGAAACCGGTGCTGGTCGGCGGCTCGTATCTCGACTTGATGCGGCGCTGGAAGGTTCCGGTGTATTACGACCAAAAAGGCGTACTGGTCAAGCGCCTGCGAATCGAACGCGTGCCTGCCATGGTATCCCAGGAGGGGCGCAGGTTGCGGGTTGACGAACTGGTACCGGCCTCATGACAGGGAAGGAGAGGAACAATGAAGCTGCCTTTGCCCAGGCTTATCCTTCAAGGACTGTCCAGCTCAGTGCGCGCACTGGCGCGAAGAGGTGCGGCATTCCTGTTTTTCTTGGTAGCGGTTACGGCGAACGCCGCCGGCGTGACAACTTGCCCAGGGCGCTTCCCGAACCCAATCACCGATATCTGCTGGAGCTGCATCATGCCGATCTCCCTGGGCGGCGGCACGCTGGCCAGCATCGGTGGTCAGGAGGACATCGGCAATCCAGGCTCACCAATTTGTAGTTGCGGCGTCAATCCGACTGTCGGTTTGTCGATCGGGTTCTGGGAGCCAGCCCGGCACGTGGAGGTGGTGCGCCGTTCATTCTGCCTGGTTTCGCTGGGCGGCGTCGACCTGAACCCCGGTATCGCGGCGCCAGATGCCGGCCGTTATACCGATGGGACTGGCGATCAGAACAGCTTCTACCAGGCCCATTTCTACGTCAATCCGGTGCTGTACTGGCTGCAGGTCGTTGCGGATTTTCCTTGCCTTGAGCGCGCATCCTTTGATCTGGCCTATCTCACGGAAGTTGACCCGCTCTGGAATGACGATGAGCTGACGCTGATCCTCAACCCCGAAGCCGCGCTGTTTGCCAATCCCGTCGCCCTTGCGGCCTGCGCAGCCGATTGCGTCGCCGCCACGGCGGGGTTTGCCCGGTCGGAATTGTTCTGGTGCGCCGGGTGCCAGGGGAGCCTTTACCCGCTGGACGGGCACAGCATCTATCACCTAGGTGGCGTACGGACTGCCGAATTGCTGATGCAGCGGCTGACCGCGAAGATGCACCGCGAACTGCTGGCCTGGGGCAGCCATGGTGCGGCCGGCCTATGCGGTCCGTACTTCCTGCCGGTGATGGACAAGGCCGCCTACAAGACCCAGTTGACCTACCCGATCCCGAATACCGGCAAGATCCTAGGACGGTGTTGCCAGCCGTTTGGGCGTAGCACCGTGTTATGGGGCGCGGGCAAGGAATATCCGGTCAAGGGGGAGGATTTTGCATTCATGCTCTTCAGGAAAAGGAACTGCTGTGTTGGCTACTAAGCAAAACTCCATGAACCGCTGGAAGGCGGTACTGACGCTCACTGTTGCCAGCGTTTGCGTCAGTGCCACGCAACCAGGCTTTGCCGGGCAGGAGGCGCCAGGCGCCGCCAATCCAGTGCAGTCTGGTGGGCCGAAGCCAGGCCAGGTTACCGGCGCACCAAGGCTTGACCGCTTGCCGCAGCCGCTGCAGGGCAGGCCGGTCGACGTCGCTGCCATCGCGCGCGGGTTCGAGGCGGCAGGAGCTTCCGCCGTCGGCAGGGTGTTGGAGCAAGGCCCGCAACTGCTTGTTTTTGTCAGCTTGTCGATGCCGGAGGGGGCGCTGCGCAAGTTGGTTGAACAGGCTGAACGCACGCGGGCAGTTCTGGTCCTGCGGGGGCTGAAGGACGGTTCCATGGTCAAGACGGCGGTCGCCGTGCGTCAGTTGCTCGGCGAGCGCAAAGCTGCCCTGCAGATCGATCCCCAAGGCTTCGACCGATTTGGCGTGAGCCAGGTTCCAACGTTCGTGCTGCTACGTGATGGCACGCAGGCCCAGCGCTGCGCGGATGCCAGCTGCGTCCCCATGTCTTCCTACACCACGCTGGCCGGTGACGTGACCATTGAATATGCGCTGGAATGGATCGAAACCCATTCTTCCGGCGCGCAGCGCGAAGCAAAAGTGCTTCTCCAACGCCTTCGGGAGTGATCATGCGCCGAATAGTTGTCCTTATTGTCGCCTCGTGCTTCCTGTCGGCACAAACCCACATGGTGTTGGCCCAGACCGAGTCGGACCTTGCCGCGGCGCGTGCCGCGAATGCAGTAGTGCGCAGCGGCGTCAACGCGACATTGGCCGCAGCCGTGGTTCCTGGCTTCACGACGTCGCCTCCGGAGACGGCGTTGTATGGACGGACCGACCTGGCGACGGAAGCAAGGGCAAGGCTGATCCTTTGCGGCTCGATGCCGTCGGACCCGGTCTGCGAGGGACAGAGCAATGCCGCGACGTCGGCCGCGATCCCGCGTCCACCTGTCACGCCAGGAGATCCCCAGGTTGCGGGCGCCAGTGCCGTTGCGCGGGATCCGCTGGCAGCGGAATCGGGGTTGACCGCAATGTACTCGGGGTGCCCGGCCAGTGGCCCGTGCACGCCGACCGCATTCTGTCTTGGGGCCCGCTGTTTCGACACCTCCAGCGTAAATGATCCTGACTTCGCCAAGGCAATGAGCTATCTTGAAGCCGCCCGCGAGGCTGGGGTGTATCTCGATCCCGCCACGATGCGCGTGTTCAGCGGGGAGGATAACCGATGCCGGGACCGGTTGCTCAAGAACTGCTGCGGCACCGACAGCGCCGGCGCCGGGTTCCACAACCAGTCGCTATTTGGGACCGGCTCGCGGCTGGTATTCGACATCCTGATGAACTCGAACAATCAGAGTTTCATCATGCAGGGCTTCAAATCCCTGTTGATGGGGAGCGGATTTTCCGGTGCGTTCTCGACCTACGGCGTGACCGTTGCCGTCAATGGCGCGGCACTGCCTGCAGGCTCCGTCACGCTCATGGCAGGCGATTCCATCGTCATCGCCATCACGCCCTGGACACTGGCTATCGCCGTGGTCTTCTACGTGGTGATGTCGATGATGTCGTGCAATGAGGAAGAGGGAAAGCTCGCCATGAAAGAGGGCGCCCGGCTGTGCCGGTCGATTGGCACTTGGTGTTCGAAATGCATCCGCGTCCTGGGCAAGTGTGTCAGTTGCATCGAGCACACGACATCGAAGTGCTGCTTCAACTCAAAACTGGCGCGCATCCTGAATGAACAGGGCCGTGCGCAGTTGGGAATGGGCTGGGGTGGGGCACAGAACCCGTCCTGTTCGGGATTTACGGTGGCGCAATTGCAAGCGCTGGACTTTTCGCGGATGGACCTGACGGAGTTTTACGCATCGATCGTTCCGACTGTTCCGGCGGCGAGCACGATCCAGGCGGCGGCTAGCGCGCGCGCCCCGACTTGCTATTTTGGGAGGGGGAAATGCTGAAACCTGTTGTTTACGGAATGATGGCATTAGCCAATTTTTCCGCATTGGTGCAAGGGGGCGGAGTACTGCGGCGTCCTGTGGAGGAAGTGCGGCCACTTCTGATCGAGGCCATTGATGCGCCAGCTGGTGAAGCCCGTGGGCGCCTTACTGGCCAAATTGCGGACGCCATCGGGCGGCAATTCAAGACCGCTGAACCAATCAACGTCGACGTCACGACGCTCATCCGCTATGAGGAAGAGGGATGTCGCCGCCTGTCCGTCCTGTTCTGGCAGGACGATGTGCAGCTGGGGCAGGGCGTGCCCGCCAAACGCCAAACTGTCGAATTTGGCATCAACTATTGCAGAACCGGGATGCCTCCGCGCAGCCTGGAAAGGTCGGTACAGCCATGAAGCTCTCTGTGTTCACCTGGTTGGTTGGGCTGCATGCTGGAATCGCTCTGGCACAAACCGGAGAGGGCCTGGTCCCCCAGACCGCTTTCCATAGTATTCCGCCTGAAACACCCAGCCGGCGCGGCTGGCACTTCTACGATGACCCGTTGGCCGAATTGCCCCTGAAGCCGCTTCCCAAGGTGAGCCCGCGGAACGGGCCAACTGCGCCGGCGGTTCGACCGGAACTTGAGCGTTTTCGCCAGCTGCAGCGCGAAGTCGAGGAAGTCCGCGCGATAGCCATCATCCGTCCAACGGAAGAGAATGTCCGACGTTACATGGAGCTCGAATCGCGGGTAGTTCGCAATGCATCCCAGTTCGCCGATCTGGCACAACGGATCGCCTGGGCCAACCCCGACCTTGATCCGTCGACGCAAGGACGACCGGTCAATGCCAGCGCGTTGGAAGCCTATGAAGAGAGCCAGGTGCGTACCCGCGGAAGCACCCTTTCGGTACTTGCCACTGACCATGCGCTGATCTTCTTCTTCCGTGGAGACTGTGGCTATTGTCACAAGATGGCCCCATTGATGAACGCCTTCCGCCAGCGCTACGGTTTTCCTTTGATCGCAGTAAGCGTCGACGGCGGCTCAATTCCATCATTGCCCATGGCAAGGACGGATAACGGGATTGTGCGTGCGCTGAAGGTGGCACAGGTACCTGCCGTATTCCTCGCGCAGCCGTTCACTGGCCGGATATTACCGGTAGGTTTTGGGGTGCTGTCGGAGTCCCAATTGGTGGAAAGGATCATGGCATTAACCGACAGGCAGCGGAGCCTGGCATCGCAAGCAGGCCTGTTCTGGCCGAACTAAGGAGGTGGAACGATGAACAGTTTGAAAAGCGTATTTGCGGCTGCAGCACTGATCAGCACGGTGCTGCCGGAATTCAGCCTGGCTGGCGACCTCAACTCCGAAGTCAATAAGATGTTCAACGACTTGGGAGCGATCGGGAACTACACTGCGCCGGGTGCCTTCCGGGGTCAAGTCTATAACACGTACACTGGCGGGAGCATGATGCTTCGCACGCAAAACAAGACGTACCAGTTGGTTGCGATTGACCTTCCCGAGGCGCGCGCCGGCTGCGGGGGGATTGACGCATTCGGCGGTTCTTTCTCGCATATCTCGGCCACCGAGTTCAAGAATATGCTGAAGAACATAACTGCGGCGCTACCGGGCGTCGCCTTCCAGCTCGCGCTCGAATCCGTTTCTCCGCTCTTGGGTGGGGTAACGAAGTGGACCAAGAACCTGGAGAGCATGCTCACAAACGCAAACATCAGCACGTGCAATACCGCCAAGTCTCTCGTGAGTTCGGCGATGGAGGCCACAGGGGTTAGCACGGATAAGGTCTGCGAGGATCTGGCCGTTGCGATGGGCTTGGAGTCGGACTATGCAGCCGCCAGAGTGCGCTGCCAATCGAACAAGAGCTCTGTAATGAGCAGCGCCCGGAGCTCGAGCGATCCATTGGTTCGGAACAAGGCGCCTTTTGTTGGAAACCTCACGTGGAAGGCGCTAAAACTCGCGGGCACGAATCTCGATGATCAGGAGAGGGAGATGATCATGAGCATGGTGGGGACTGTGATTTATTACGAAGGTCCACGCGACCCTAATCCCATTGGCCCGACGCTTACATCAATCAACAGACTTCTCTATGGTAGCGCGGACGCTCCTGGCGGTGGCGTGAGGCAGGAGATGCTCAGATGTAACAACTACACGGAATGTGACGAAGTCTCTATCGATACCAGTTACGTCCATACGCCGTTCACTGTAAAGGTCGAGCGGCTGATGCGTTCAATTGCCGAGAAGATCATGACGCGAACTCCTATTCCGAACGATTCGCCAGAGATCGGTTTCGTCAATCAGACAACAGAGCCTGTCTATCGAATGCTGTCGGTAGGCGCCACCGTACCTTCGGTGAGCGTAACCGACAACCTGATCATGCGGTTCCGGGACGTTATCGCCGCTGATTACGCCTCGGTGTTCTTGGAACGGAATCTGCGGATTGGATTGAACGCCCTCGAAAAGGACTTCACGCTCAATTCGCTACAAGCTGCACGTTCGCGCGAACTCCGGCGCAGGGTACAAGACATGATGGCTCAGCTAACACTCGAGAAGACGGCGTTGTTTCAGAAAGTCGGCTCGGTCGGCGTTGTCGCAACAAGTATCGAACAACTTGAACGTCAGCTTCGTACAAGTATGCCTCAGCAAATCCAGGACCTCCTGGGCCGCCGTGCGGCATATTTGCGGTAGAAGAATCGAATTGGAGTTTACGTATGTGGGAAATCTATGCATACCAGAACAGCGACAGCCTGTTCGGCATCTTGAACGCAGTCGCTGCAATTGCTGGCGCAAATGACTTCAAAGGCGCGCTTGCAATTGTGGGGTTCTGCGGATTCGTGTCGGCAGTCTTTGCGTATGCAGTCGCTCCACAAAAGCTACAAGGGTGGCAATGGCTCGCTTCGGTCACCCTGGTACTTTCCGTCCTGTTTGTTCCTCGCGTGACCGTCGGAATCGTGGATAAGACTGGATCAAGCGCTGTTGCCGTGGTGGACAATGTTCCGTTTGGATTAGCGATGTTCGGATCACTGTCTAGCACGGTCGGCAATACGCTGACCGAACTCTATGAAACAGCTATGCAGGTACTGCCCGGGCGTGCGAACCTACCTGCAGAACTGACTTATCAGAGGAATGGTCTGTTGTTCGGAAATCGGCTCATTCGGGAGGCAAGCCGCGTAGTGTTTCAGGAGCCCACCTTCCGCACTGACCTGATCAATTTCATCAACAATTGCACTATGTACGACCTCGCTTCCGGGGACATTGCCCCCGAGGCGTTCGCTACTTCGGGCGACGTCTGGCCTCTCATGTCAAATCCGAATCCCGCTCGATTCACACCAATTTCTGATTCGTCAGGCACTCCTACAATTGCACCTTGCCCTCAAGCGTATCAGGCGCTAAACGCAAGATTGCCCGCGCAGGTAAATAGGATTCAGTCCTTACTCGCACAGAGAATGAATCCTACACTTCCTGGAAGTGTCGCCGCATCGCTAATTGCCGGGCAGGTGGAGCAGGCCTACATTCGAAACGGGATCGCGACTGCAGCGGCTAGCGCTGCTGACTTGATTCGTCAGAACGCGTTGATTAATGCAGTGAACGACACCAGTCTACTCGCGGGACAAAGGGTCAATGATCCTGCCTCAATGCTGTTGGCTGTTGGCCGGGCTCAGGCTGTGGCACAAACAAACGCGGCCTGGATAAACAATGGGAAATTGGCAGAACAAGCGCTTCCTGTTATAAGGAATACTATCGAAGCGATTGTTTACGCCATCTTTCCAATAGTGGTTCTTTTGTTGCTCATGACCGGCGGACGCGAGACGATGATGGGACTGAAGAATTACATTTCGGTTCTCATCTGGATTCAGCTTTGGCCTCCTCTTTACGCCATTTTGAATTATATGGCGATGGTCCACGCTTCGCGGGAGCTGGAGGCGGCTGCATCAGTTGGAGGTGGGGTTACTGCTTTGTCTTTGATGACTTCTTCCTCGATCTATTCAGGCGCCATTTCTGGTGAGGCGGTTGTTGGGTATCTGACGTTGAGCATTCCGGTCATCGCTTGGGCGGGCCTGAAACGCATGGAGACGTTCGGAAGCGCTTTAATTGGAAGTATCCCAGTCTTTCAGAGTCTTATTGGCAGTGCCACTGCACCGGCGGCAAGCGGAAACGTGAATTTTGGGAACACGAGCATGGATCAGGTGATGGTCTCACCTACGAGGTCCTCGGCATTCTTCGGCTCAAGGCAGGACGATTCATCTGGTAATACGTACACAAGCAATGTATTGAGTGGGCTCACCGCAATGAAGGCGCTTGCTAACGAAGGACCGGTTTCAAGAGTAGTTGATACCAAGGTCTCGCAACAGCATGTAATGGCAGCAAACAGATCGGTGTCAGCAGCTAAGACCGAGTCGACTGCTGCGTCTAATGATAAGGCTGCTGCATTGAGCGAAGTTCTGATGAATGCTTCGACGCGAACCGCTAGCCACAACGCGTCAGCAATGACCGTATCCGGAAGCACTGAAAGTGAAGGGGAACGCGTAGGAGAACTTCAGCAGATCGCGAAGAATGTGTCCAAAGCGACCGGTGCAACCGAGCAGCAGGTGGCGGCAGTCGCATTTGGCGGAAGTGCGCACTTTGGTGGCGGAATCCCAAGCGCAATTTCTCCAGTTGACGCTGGAGTCCTCATATCGGCAACGGGTCGTAAGAGCTATTCGGCGTCGATCCAGCAACAAGATCAACTCATCACTAATGCGCTTAGTAGCGAAGACAAAGCAAAGTTCAAGGCGTTTGCCGACACGGTCACGAAAAATACTGGAATGGTTGATTCCCTTATGTCGGACTCCAGAAGCGGGCATGAGCTATCCGCCAGACTCGCTCGGTCGGTAACCCGGTCTGAACGAGCAGACGCAAACCTGAGAAGTCAGATCGAGTTCTCAGAAAGTGTTTCGGGAGCATATCAGCGAGGCGAGTCTATCAGTAAGGATCTGGCGAAGGATCCGCGGAACATAAAGATGTTTGAGGACCTGCTTCGATTGGAGCGCGCAGGAAGCGCGGCGGAGTTGATAAAGATGGAATCCTATATTGGGAATATCACTTCGGTTCCACACCAACTTTCAACGAGCAGCAGTCTCCCGCAGAGTTTTGATGACGTTGAAAGTGCACATAAGCGGAACGTTGATCGACTTCCAGCGGATACCGTCTCTGATCAATTCAAACGGGATGCCTCCCAAGTCAAGAAGGGGAAATCTGAACCATCATCTTCCAGACCTGCGTCCCATCATGACCAGTCTTCCTCAATTCGGTCGGAAGTCGCTAAGGTAGGGGACGGCACCAAAGACGTAGTCCGCGCCGCGGAGAGTGCCTTCCGCTCGAAGGCCGGCGTGGAGGTCGATAAAAACGGTCACATCTTTACACACCGGTCGTTGTTCGGTGCGGCAAATGAGCAAGTAAAAAATGACCCTGATGTCGTAGCAGAGAAGGCGAAAGAACTAGCGCTGCGACTTGCAAAGATGGCGAAAAAAGGACAGTGACAGAGAATCTATCTGCCGCCGCGCCAGAGCCAAGAATGAATCATAAGCTTTCCTTCTGCATCAAAGCCGTTCAGGCTCCGACGCATATCAGACTGGGACGGTTCGAAATCGGATTGGATGCTTGCTCTTTTCGCGAGCTTGACTGCGAACAGTACGAGCATGAAGATTATTGAAACTGCGACAGCGCCAACGACGCCGGCAGCCATGATTACGGGGAACTCGTTTTTGATAGCAAGTGACACTGCTAGAAAAAACGCTATCGCAACCGTGAAGACCCACAACTTGAGGAATCGCATTTTCTTGGTCCTTGAACTAGTTGCATTTGAATAGTAGGAGTAATCATGAAGACGCTTTTTGTTATTCTAGTACTTCTTTTCCCTTGTATCAGTACCCAAGCGGTGTCTCTCTCTGGGCGTTCGACTGATGAAATGGTTTGCGATCTCTCGCCATCCACGTCCTACAACCTAACCAAGAATGTTCTGTTCGTTGAAGCTGGCACGCGGGACGAGGCCGAAATCTACACGCGCATTGCGCTGCGCTTCATTACTTCTAAATGCCGGGATGGACAGGTGCTCATCATGCACTCGGACTTCGGAGATCCTCTCGATGATCGGTTCTTCAGGGACGTCTCCTCTCAAGTATGTAGTCCTTCAAAGGTACAACGGGAATCGACTAGCACGACGGAAGCACCTCAATCATTCCAGATCAAGTGCCCGATCAGCAAAATGAGGGATGCTGTTTCGCACTTGAGCGCTATCGAGCGAGAGAAGCCAACTGAAGCAAAGATCGCTGAAGGGGCGCCGATACATCGGCCAGACAGCGGAAGCGATATTCAACCAAGGAAGGACTGCAAAGGAAGCCTGAGTTTTGGCCAGGTTGTTTTGGGATTGGGTGGAAAGTGTTCGGACTGACGAGATCTGAGAATGAAGGAGTGGAGTGATGAGTACGAATGACTATTCGGCTGCCGACGGAAATTCCGATTCAATAATCATCCAGTTGTTGGCGGAGATGCGGGAACAAAGAAGCGCATATCGGGAAGAGCAACTGCTGGCGGCCAGGGAGCGTCGCTCCGTGCACCGATGGAATATGGCCTTGAAAGCTGTATTGATCATTGGTCCCTTAGTAGGTGCTGCCATGTATTTAGCAACGGCGACAGGCTTTTCGTTCGGTCCGTTTGGTGATGTCATCGGCGTGGTAGAAATCAAAGGCGAGATCAAGGATGGTGCGTTGGCCTCGGCGGATAAGATTGTGCCGGCCCTTGAGGCAGCGTTCAAAAGTTCCCACGTTAAGCAAGTTGTATTGAAGATCGATAGTCCTGGCGGAGCACCGGTCGAAACAGAAAGGATCATTAGTGCGCTGGGGACTTTCAAACAGAGGTACCCGAAACCGGTGACGGCCGTCATCGGTAATCTGGGCGCATCCGCTGCTTACATGGCAGCGATGCACGCCGACCGCATCGTCGCGGGCCGGTATAGCTTGGTCGGCTCAATAGGCGCCATACTCGCGCCGTGGCAGCTCGACAAAGCGATCGCGCAGGTGAAGGTGTCTCAGCGCGTGTATAGCTCGGGGCCGTTAAAAGCATTCCTCAATCCTTTTACCCCACTTACTGAGGCATCTGACACAAAGGCTACTGAGCTAGTGAATAAAGTTGGTGGCGCGTTCGTCAGGGATCTACGCCAGCAGAGGGGCCAGCGCCTAAAGGCGGGCGTGGATTACGGTACTGGCGAAGTGTGGAGCGGTATTGAAGCGAAAGCGCTTGGCCTGGTGGACGAAATCGGAACGATGGAAACTGTTGTCGGCGCTCAGACGGAGCTTAAGCAGTTCAACTTTGGGCCGCGCGACGAAGGATTTGGAAGCTTGGGAGGGCGATTTGTCGGCGCGATACTGACGACGATGGGCGACTTCCAGGCCCGAGCGCCTTTGCAGTTCAAGTAGTGTAGAGGAGATTTCTCGGGATTGTGCGATCCGTGTGCATGCAATGCATGGGCGGAGCTAGGATTTGCGAGTAGAACTAAGTCGGCGCTTGTCTTCCGCGCATTCATGTGATCACCACGACGCTCAGGCCAAGAGCTGCATATGCGTCTCATGTTCGCAGCTGACACCAGCAACGAATCACCTGGTCGGAACTGGTCGAGAAGAACTCTAACTCATGCGACGTTTTCTGTTTGTCAAATCAGAGCCCCTACGCTTGAGGGATATGCATCCATGATGCCTTGGGGCAGCTAGCCGGGATTGTGTGATCGGCGATCTTCCTTGCTCTGCCAAGTCTAGCGGAATCATCAAGTTCAACATAGCGAGAAATGCCGGGCGGTTCCGAGCCAAGCGCGCGCCACCCTGTGCGCAATCGGAATAGGGTTGATATAAAGTTACCGACCAATGTCAGGTACAGAACGGGAGTAACGGCCGTTCTCAAACTGCTGGAAATCTCGCCTGAATCAGGATTTTCTTGCCCGAAAGGGTTTGGCTCGCTTCGGCGGGCCTTCTCTTCCACGGGTGCTGCGCAAGGCGCCATATTTGCATGCGATAAGCAAATTGGCGCGTTGCGTAAATCCTCATTCAGTTCGAGTTTGCCACGCTTGACGCCGAGTCTCCTGCTATTTGGGAGATGTGATCATGCGACAGCAAACGGAACGGCGGAAAGATGGTAATGCGACCGCGATCAATCATGCGCTCGAACTGAAAGGCACCCACGGCACGGCATACGCAGCCCGGTACCTCAAGAATCATAGGATCGCCAGCGATACGATTATGCGAGTGCTCTCAGATAACGCGAGTGTCCGCCGGCCCTTGTCGCAATTGAAAAACGTGCAAGCTGGCTGGCCCGAAGGTAACAGCGAGGCATCCCAAGTCACAGTTCGGCAGCTTAGCTACAAGAGCCGCCAAAGGCTTTCCCGGGGCTGCTAGGAGTCGCGGGAACACGTTTGATTTCCTCGATAAGGCGGTACCTTTGGATTTCGCTAATCGTTCTCATCATCTCGTACACTGCGGCGCGAAGCAGGAATGGTTTGGGTATGAGGGCAGGGCTCAACTGCGCGCCGTTCCTGCAGCGCTTCAAACAATTGTTCCATCGCCTGCCTGTCTCGTCCCTGCCAGCCGTAGTTTTGGCTCAGCACCGTCGTCGCGATATCCGCAGGATTTTCCCTAGCCCGCCCGCCGCCTGAAAGCAACCGCTGGATAATCGCCGGGGGAACGCGTTCGCTTATGAGGTAAGCCAAGGCATAGCGCCAGCCGCATTGTTCTGCCAGATCCAGGCCTTCGTCGACGATGCGCGACAATGAGGTGAGAGTGCGCCTTTCATCGATTTCAGTTTCCAATAGCATGGTGTTCTCCTACGCCTCTTTTGCAAGAGCCGTCCATTTAGCGAAGGGATGGAATTCTATTGGTGCTGAACGAGCTGCAGCTGGTTCGCGATGCGAGGGGTTACCTTACCACGCGAGACAGCCACTGGGGATTGGGCTTTCCTATGCATTATTTGGCGCCGATGTCTTTTGAGTCGTTGTCCTGCGCAGCGAATCGCGGCAGGAGATCACGAGTCTTCCAACATTTGCGCCTCAGTGATTAGAATCGTCACTCATGGGGGCGTCGCCTATCGGCGACAGCGTGCTCGCCAAGTTTCCGGCGCAGCGGCAGGCCGCCGAGTACGCGGTCGATAATGTCGATGGATATGCCGCAGTTGATCAAATATCGCCGCGCCTCGATCGGTCCTGCGATGCGCTGCATAGAGACCCCGCATTGCACCTTTTCGGCGGTCTGCGTGTCGCGCCTGCGCGTAGGTGCTGATTCCTCGCTCACGATATCTCCGTTGATGACTTTTTCATGCTGGAACCAGCGTGTCACTTTCATGTTACGCTCAATTGGCCAGATGGAAATCTCTGATTGAGCTTTTGAGTCGAATTCTTCAGAGCTGTTGCTAAATGCCACGGAATGCTGGCAGACGGCGTGTGGCTTCAAGCCCGAGCGGGATTCTTGTCATCGGAGGCAATCATTCCGCTGGACGCCTGGCTTTAGAGTGGGGTCTTGTCGAATGCGTCTCGCGAGCGCGGCCGTGGCCTTGGTTTCGGCCACAGGATGCCGAGCGATAGCGCTTGCGATCTACGCTGCGCAGGATACCGTTGTCGGCTCGACATCCATCGCGGCTCGATCCAACGGTTGCCAGTCTGTTGTAAATTGGTAGCCTTAACTTTGGCTTTCGCGACAACTGATGTACCGTAGAGGAAACGTCCGAAGTAGGGAGGCGCCATGTGGCTTCGCTATTTTTTCCCACCAAGACTTCGATGTGCCGCCATCCTCGGGGGCCTCGTCACTGTCGGCGCCTTCGCGCAGGAATCGTCTCGACATGAAGTGCATGTAGGGATGGGACTTCCCAAGCCGCCGTACGTCATGGAATCGGGCACGGCAGGCCTGGATTACGACATTGCCAAGCAGGCGCTGGCAACCGGCGGATACAGCATGGTGGGTCATATGCTGCCGCAAACGCGCGCATTGGTCATGCTGCGCGCGGGGCAGCTCGATGGCATGCTGTCGACGTCAGAAGGTATTGGTGGCCAGGACTATTTCACGGACAGTTACGTCGTCTATCAGAATGTCGCCACGACTCTCACCCGCCGGAACCTGAAGATCCAGCAAATTGAGGACCTTTCAAACTATTCCGTGGGAGCATTCCAGAACGCGAGCATGCTGCTAGGCGATCGCTTCAACCTGGTTGCAAGTACGCACCCGGACTACCGAGAGCTGCCTTCGCAGATTACGCAGAACAAGCTGCTGTTTACGGGCCGTGTCGACGTCGTGGTGGGCGATCACCTAATTTTTCGCTACTTCATTGATAAGCTTGAGCCGCAGATCAATGCCAAGCAGGCCGTGACGTACCATCGGATTTTTCCGGAAAGTCCCCGCAAGGCAGTTTTCCGCTCGGCGCGCGTGCGCGACGCGTTCAACGCTGGCTTGAAGCAGATTCGCGCGAATGGGGTGTATGACGCGATCGTCCGGCAGTATCTCGGTGAGTCCCCTTGACCGCGTTACCGCTCCTTGCCGGGGGGCGCTCAACGCATCACGGGTGACAGGTCGCGCTCCACCTTTTCATCCTTCGTGTACTGCGCGTATTTTCCCGCGCCTGTCAGAGTCGCTTCGAGCAATGTCAAAGGCTGTTTTCCCATAGCTTTCAACACCTTCACGGTGGGGGGTGCGTTATCATTAGGTTCACATAAGTTGCGAAGTTGCATCAAATGACTGATCGGACCTCGTCTATTCCGTGGAAATGTGTGAGAATTTGTCGACGTTGCCCAAGTACCTGCAGCGCTTTACCTGATCGCCGGCCCCGCCCCGCCGGCACACGAAGGAATTCACCATGCAGGTCTCCATCATCTCCGCTGATACCGCGGCCCAGGCTGTCATTGTTAACCGTTTCGCAGGCTCCATACGAGCCTGGACGTTCCTAGTCAGTCAAGGATATGGCTATCGCGAAATCTTCGCGTTCCTGGCCGATATAGAGGGCCCTGAGCATGCTTACTTACCGCATGTTCGCAATTCTTTCAACTGAAGCCGCAGTTGAGGTCGGACGTGTCGCCTGAATTCGTGGTGGTGGTCGTCGGGCGAACGATGAAAACTCAGTTCGTGCGGCGAGACGTTTGTGAAGTGCCGGTGCGGCATTCGGGCTGGTACTCGCATCGGCGACAACATTCAGGGTTGCCGGCATGGCGCGGAGGCAGTGCGCCGCCAACGAGCAGTCTCTGGCGATTGGCGATGCCAATGACCTCGGCCTGAGAGCGCAGGGAAACCGTGTGAATGCTCCGTCGGCGCGTCATTGGATGCTGCAGCACGATGTAACCGAAGTTGTGCACTCGCTCGCCGGTGCTGTATTCAACTGCGAGTCGCTGTGCCGACAGTTCGATGACATCCGAGGCATAGATCCGTTCGTCAACGCGCGTTTTGAGCTCCATGAGGATTATGGCGATGCCGTCGTGGTACGCGCGATCCACGCGAACGGTCAGATTGATGGGCGCATTGATCGAGAACGACCTCTCAGCAAAGAGGAGTCTGCAATCGGTTAGGTCGAAGGATCGCCAGCACGACCTGGCGAGCCAGGAGCGAACGCGCCGAAATAGCAATGCCAATGCCCTGGCAACACCATGCCAGGATTCGTAGACGGAGCATCTAAGCATCTATCGGTTCCTTACGATGAACTTCAGTAGCTGCGAGAAGATCCTTGCAAGCAGGGCGCGTAGAGGACAGCGTCTTGTTGTAGTGGCGCCGGGCATGTGAACTGGGACGTCGCTGGATACGTATGGATTGAGCTTGCGGGCCTCAGACAGAAAGCGCTCGTGGTCCAGCGTGCCGCGCTTCTGAGCAACGAAGCGCGATAGCGATGTCCGTGGGCCATACTGCAGACGGAGCAGCATCTTGCGTTCGCAGTAGCCCATTTCCGCTAACTGCGAGGCGGTATGGCGAACATTGCCTATCAAATGGCTGTGCCCTTGTCGCATGCGATATTCCTCAATTTCCCAAGGCGGGGCCAAAGAGCTCGAGGGAGGCTGCCTGCAGCGTGGCATCCTGCTCCGGTCTCGGGGAAATTCCCCTTTCAACCGGCAACGTGAGTGGTGTCAACTGGGTCAGCAGGCCAGCATGCGCAAGTGTCCGTAGGCGATTCACGCGACGCGGACCTTTTGGAAATCGGGCGAGGTCCTGGTACAGAGGCGGATTGTCCGCGCGATCCAATTCCAGGGTGATCCGTAATGTGTCAGCCATGATCGTCATTCCCCTTGTCTCCTGCATCGACGTTGTCCGTCAACCGCTTGTTCGCCGCCAACGCTTTGAGCAGTTCGGAACCGGCGTACTGGAATCCCTTGACGTTGGCATATATGGGGTCCTTGAGTTCCTGTATGTCGTGATTGGGGAACGCATCTTTCAGTGCAGGCTTGTAGAAGAAGGCTCCGCCACCCACCAGGACAATGTTCTTGATGTCACCCGCGTCGCCGACGTAGTGCATCATTTCAGCCACCGCCTGTTCAGGAATCTTTCGTGCGATTGGAAGATGCTGGGCAAGGCTGTAGTCCTTCTGGAAGACGTGCAGCTTTTTCCCGGTACGTAAGGCAGTATCGACCAGCTCGTAGTCCCGGTAATGTGCGCCGGTGTTGCGGCTAATCCCGTCGACGATGGCGTGCAGCACGTCATGCATACCACGAGGAACTGAGTGGCTCCGCTTGTCAATTTGCTGCATCCCTTGGGTAACGATCCAGTCGAAAGTTCGGCGCCCCGGATCGACGATGAGACTTCGTTCCTTGCGAAGCTGCGCGACGCGGTTTTGCATGAGCCCGTAATACATGAGGGCACCGGCCGGTTGCGCGATCGTTTTGACGCGCTTGACCTTGATCTGGCGACCCTTTCCCAGTGCATGATCACCGGTGAGCCGGCGTTCGAGGGCGGCGACGTGGCGCTTCATCTTGAAGGTCGCCACCGGCAGGCCGACGATCAACAGGTCAATGGCGTCGAGCTGCATATAACGCAGCGCACCCAGGACCAAGGCCAGGTATTCGGGAGTCTCGGCATAGCGGTCGTGCTGCAGCACATTGGCATTGAAGACGTCGGCGGCGAGGTGGACATCCGGGCCGACTTCGTAGACCAGACCGTCGACAGGGACACTGACGGTTTTGCGGCCAGGTCCCCAGCCGCCATGTTCGTAGGCGGTCTCACCTGGATGCGCTTGTGAAGGAAACATGGCGCATTGTGGCTCACCGTCTTTGAGATCGGCGATGAATTTCGTATTACCGCGCCCGACGTCGACTGCTCTGACAACGAATCCCATGCGTCCTCCCTTGGCTTGATAGGACACATTAGCTGTACATGCCAGGCCATGCCACAGGAAAGCGGCTTGGCATGTCATGGCTTTCTTTGATAATTGCGCTGGAACCGGTATGGACTTCAACCGGAATCCAGTCGTAGTTCAAATTCTTCCCCTCGAATGGCTCGCCGGCCAACATGCTTGAAGTGTGTTTGATGCGCAGGCGTGATGCCTTGTTCTTGGCGGTGTGTGCACTTGTCGGGTGGGTAGAGCGCGAATGCTCGTCCGTACAATCAGAGGTATCCTACTTTCGCGCGTTTCATAGGGGCGAACTTTGCATACGTGCACTTACACAAAAATCAGGCCGTAAATCTACACTTTTTCGCCCGCGAGGCCACCCTTGACATCGGCAAAATCGTTTCCTAATCTGTGTTCACTGTCTGGACCCGCTTCCAAGAACATCGCGTTCTCAATGCGGCGGTGGTGTCGATAGCGCCCGTAGCAGTCGTGACCTGCCTCTAATCGAAGTCTTCTAGTTGTGGCCGTCCCTGGCCTCGTTGTCGCGGTGATTCGTGTACCTAGCTGGTATCCGGCGCCGTTCCAATGGTTCTTCTTCCGATCATTTCCGTGATCTGCCATCCGCTTGCGCGAATCGTCATCGCGACGTTCGCACTCTCCGACGCCGTTGCGCGTCAGCGTCCGCTCCAGGCTTGACCTGGCGCGCTGGAGCCCCTCGAGGGCTCGGTAAAACAAATGCATTCCTTTCCGTCGTTCAATCATCGCTCGCGGTGCTTGGTTGTGACGGGGCCAAAGAAGCCTCGGTCAATCTCGTGGGAATGACAGCACGAGCAGCCTGGTGGCAGGGCTGAGGACACTGTGTGAAAGGAAGCTCGCTTGGACCAAGTCGGATTGGTCGAGCACCCCACGTCTTGGCTGCGTTTCGCAGCGTGGCCCGCTCTCGAAGCGGGGATTGGTCAAGAAGGGAAACCGGACCACCGGTCACGTAAGCATTTTTAAGTCGCCGCGCTTTCGAGCAAACACCTGTCCAATCTGTCGTTCAGTGCTGTGTGGACTGGAACGTCGTGTCTCAATTTTCAGCGTCTTGGGGCTTTGCCAGTCCCGTGCGCGTTTCACCCAGGCCGAAGCTGGTACGCCGGACGGTGGTGTAGCCGGTTAGCAAGGTGGAGCTTGGTCGGCTGTGCTGGCCATCGTCCTGCAGGTTGCGGTGTCGGCGACGGGTGAGTGTGCCGACTGGAACCTGTGGGAAAACTGCAATCGAGAAGGGGAAGGAACATGGGCCAGAACAGAAATTGGAAGGCGCAGTTAAGTGCGATCATTCGCGAACACAACGACAACCATGCTGTGCGCGACAAGGAGGTTTCGCACAGTACGCGCCATGCACGGCGCCAGGGACTATTCCGTAGCTTCACGCTCCTGCGCAAAATGGGCTTCCATCTCGAGCCGCGCAATCTCGGGCCAAAGCACATCTGGGCCTTGATGGCGTACTGGACTGCCAGGGCCCCGGCGCAGGCTGAACTCGCGCGCAGTCTGAACATGGCCGGGTGGCCGACCACGCCGTACAGCGCAGCGTACATTCAGCAGCAACTGAGCTTTCTGCGTGTGTTCGCCGCTTGGGTGGATAAGCCGGGTCTGGTTGGGTGCGCCCTCGACTACGTAAAGGACGCTGCCCTGGTACGACGCGGCTACTGCGTGAAGGTGGACAAGAGCTGGGCCGCCAACGGCGTGGATGTGATGGTGATGACGCAGCGCGTGAAAGAGATCGATCGTTACGTGGCAGTGCAGCTACAGGTCATGATGGCGTTCGGCCTGCGCCGCAAGGAGGCCGTGATGTTTAGTCCGCGCAACGCCGAAGTGCCGGCTCATGCGATGCCGGCCAGCCATGTTCCAGGCGAGCGGTATGTGAGCTTTTTGCGCGTTAAGCGCGGTACCAAGGGCGGACGACTACGCTATACGGCCATACGCACCGACGAGCAGCGCGCTGCATTGGTGGCGGCACGGCGCCTCGCGCGTGGAAAGTCTGACCATATCGGTAAGCCCGGGCTGACACTGAAACAGTCCCTCGATCTGTTCTCGAACGTGGTGCGGCAGGTCGGATTGACGAAGAAGGAGCTGGGCGTCACGCCGCATGGCCTACGCCACCAGTTCGCCAACGACCTGTACTTCGACGTCGCGGGCCTCAAGTCGCCGGTGCAAGGGGGCGAGATGCTTATCGACCGCGCGGCGATGTTGCAGGCCTACCGCCAGGTCGCGCGCCAGCTGGGCCACAACCGCCCGCAGATTAGCAATGCCTACCTGGGCTCGCCGCGCCTGGCGAAGCACCGCAAGCCAGTCGGGGAGGGGAGTCCATCATGACTACACTGTTCCGCAAGCAGAAGGTTATAGGAGGCATGGCCGCCGCGCCAACGTCTGCGTGGCTGCGTTACTGTATTCGCCTGGCCTCGCGGCTTTTCAACGCGTTCCGCCTGGCCAGTTCGCCTCTCCATGCACGAAACGTGCGTCGTTCGCGGCGAGTGCTGCGCGCGCTCCGCAGCTTCACTGAACCCGGCGTGGTAGGCCGCTGCTTCAGCTACCTGCGCCAGGTCGATCCGCTCGTGTTCGAGGAAGTGGTGCTGTCGGCGCTGGAAGATGCCGGTGCATTTGTCTTGCGTAACCGCCGCTACACTGGTGACGGCGGCGTCGATGGTGTTGTATGGATGGCGACACATGGCTGGATTGCGGTGCAGGTTAAGCGGTATAGTGGCCACGTCGACCTGCAACATGTGTTGAAATTCGCACAAGCGGTTCGGCATGGCAAATTCGATGGCGGCTTATTGGTGCATACCGGCCGCAGTGGGACAAGTGCACGTACTGCAGTGCATGGCTGCGGAATTAGATTGCTAAGCGGAGAACGTCTGTTGGCATTGGTGTTGAGCCGGCAGCTAGGGACTTGGAGGACAGAATGAACGGCGCAAGGAATGTGAGTGCAGGATTGCATCTTGCCGCGGCGCCCGCCTACACGGTGGTGTCGAAGAGCGGCCAGCGGGGCATGCAGTATAGTGATCCTGTGTTGGCGGCGGAAGCATTCGCGCGCGCCAGCGAAAGGGATCGCCCGTTCGTGCTACGTCATCGAAGCGGAGTGACATGCGTGATCGCGTCCGCCAAAGCCGGATCCAAGCGCATCGAAGAGCCTGCGGCCGACAAGAAGTTTCATGACGCGTATGCTGCGTTGGTGAATGGAGACGGCTCTCGTAAAGGTACCGTATGGCCGAATGGTTAGCGTTCGAAGTGTATTGCACGTAAGGAAATAGATGGGAGCCAGTTGTGTTTTATGTGAGACCCCAGGGGTATTGTGTATTGTGACGGATCTTGGTAAGCGCCACCGCATTAATTGTTCGTCTCCTCGCTGCGGTAATTACGTTATCACCGATAATGCTATGGGACGACTGAGCACTGGCGGGCCGCAAAAGAGCGTGTTGATCGAAATGGTGCGACGTGCAAACAAACACTCGAAAGTGCTCGAAATCTTTGTCGCTGGCGATGGCTTGCTGCAGGCATACGAGCTTCCCCGGGATTGAGCAACGTTTTCTCCCGGGGAAATCGCTGCTCGCGACGACTCCGACGGAATGATCTTGCAGCGGTACATTCTGCTCTCAAATCGAAACGTGCGCCGACCGAGTCCTTGCAACGATCACGAACGAACGGCATGTCTTGCGCGATATTGCGTTACAAATTGCGCTAATTCCCGGCGTATTGAACGACGGAGCAAACGCAAGTTACTGGACCCGGGTAGCAGTGGAACTGGTCATGCGTTACCTGCAAACGTGTTCAGGCCGAATGAACCAGCTTGAGTTTTTTGATTAGATCGGAAAGTCGGTAGGGCTTTTGCACCAGTTCATAGCGCTCGGGATAAGCGTTGTGCTCGCGCAGTGTGGAATCGAC
>Ga0209256_1000426_pt1 | contig 66188 bp, 67 predicted proteins | sample AraplaCol_mCL_r2_2_FD_184270 | JGI IMG/M metagenome (GOLD analysis project Ga0209256, IMG submission 184270) | Arabidopsis root microbial communities from North Carolina, USA - plate scrape MF_Col_mCL_r2 (SPAdes) (version 3) | ecosystem: Host-associated > Plants > Roots > Endosphere | place...
ACTGACCCAGCCTGACCGCCCGGCCGGCCGCGGCATGCAGCTGCAGCCGTCGGCGGTCAAGCAATACGCCGTCAAGCACGGCATCGAAGTGCTGCAGCCGCTGTCGCTGCGCATGGACGCCAAGGACACGCAGCGCGCGGCGGAAGCCAAAGCCGCCCACGAGCGCCTGCTGGCCACCGACTACGACGTGATGGTGGTGGCCGCCTATGGCCTGATCCTGCCGCGCTCCACCCTCGACATCAAGCCTTGCCTGAACATCCATGGCTCCCTGCTGCCGCGCTGGCGCGGCGCCGCCCCGATCCATCGCGCGATCGAAGCGGGCGATGCGGAGACTGGCGTCACCATCATGGAAATGGAAGAAGGCCTGGACACCGGCCCGATGCTGCTGATCGAGCGCACCCCGATCACGCCCCAGGACACTACCGCCACGCTGCACGACAAGCTGGCCGCCATGGGCGCCCAGATGATGGTCAAGGTATTGCACAAGATGGAAAAAGGCGTGGTCGAAGCCGTGCCGCAGCCAGAGCAAGGCGTCACCTATGCCAACAAGATCCTGAAAGAGGAAGCGGTGCTGGACTTTACCCAGCCTGCACGCGAAATCGGCCGCAAGATCCGCGCATTCAATCCCTTCCCTGGCGCACACGGCGAAGTGAATGGCACCGTGATCAAGCTGTGGGGCGCTGAAGTGCTGAACGAAGTCAGCAGCGCTGAGCCCGGCCAAGTGATTGCCGCCGACGCACAGCACGGCATCATCGTCGCTTGCGGCGAAGGTACGTTGCGACTGACGCAGCTGCAAAAACCGGGCGGCAAGCGCCTGCCGGCCGCTGAATTCATCAAAGGCTTCCCGCTCGACGGGCAGCGCTTCCAGTAAATGGACCAACTCGCGGCGCTGCGCGCGCTCCGCCGCGTGGTTGAAATGGGCAGCTTCACGGCTGCCGCCGACGCCCTCGGCATTTCCCACACCATCGTTTCGCGCCAGGTGCGCCAGCTCGAGGAGCATCTGGGTGCCCAGCTCCTGAACCGCACAACGCGCCGCTTTGCCCTGACCGACGCCGGCCGCGAATATTACGAATCCACCCGCGAAGTGCTCGACCTGCTGGACGAAGCCGACCGCAATGTCGGCCACCACCAGGCCGAACCCACCGGCACCTTGCGCATCAACGCACCGATGGCCTTCGGCACCATCGAGGTGGCACAGTGGCTGCCGGGCTTCATGGCGAAGTATCCCGGCGTGCAGGTGGACCTGGTGTGCAACGACCGCATGGTGGACCTGATCGAGGATGGTTTCGATGTCGCCCTGCGCCTTGCGCGCGACTTGCCGGATTCAACGCTGGTCGCGCGACGCCTGGCGACCAGCAAGGTAGTGCTCGCGGCCAGTCCCGGCTACCTGCAGGCGCATGGCGCCCCCACCGTGCCCCAGGACCTGACGCAGCATAACTGCCTGGTCTACACGGCGGCCACCCGCGCCAGCGAATGGACGCTGGTCGGCGCGGACGGCGCGGAACATGCCGTCGCCGTGCGCGGCACCTTGCAAGCCAACACCAACGTCGCTCTGCGTGCTGCGGCGGTGGCGGGAGTTGGCATCGCCAACGCCGCCGCCTTCATCGTGCGCGAAGAGCTTGAGCGCGGCGCACTGGTGGAAGTCCTGCCCGGCTACACGCCCAAGCCACGCGAGCTGTACGCCCTCTACCCGCAGAACCGCCACCTGTCGCCCAAGGTGCGCGCCTTTGTCGACTACGCCGCCAGCGTTTACATCAACATCTTCTGAACCGCACGGAACTGCTGCGTAAGGCCGCCCCAGCCCCAAGCCGCCGGGCGCGCGTCGTCAATGTGGATGTAGCTGACTTCATGCAGCTCGCCGAGCAGCTCCTGCAGGTCCTTGTAGACCGCCGCGATATAGGCCGACTTCTCGTTGGCCGTATTGGTCTCGTCGGTGACCTTGATGTCGAAGAAGAAGCTTGCCTTGCCCAGCTCCGCCAGCGACTCGCCGCCGACAAACCACTGTTCGCGCGGCGTGTAATGCACGGCGATCGCGGTCAGCGCAGGCGCCTTGTGCAGGATTTCGCCGGTGTGCTTCATCAGGATGCTGGTGACTTTTTTGGCAGGCACTTGTTCCGGGGTGCCGCTGACGGTGATATTCAGGATAGGCATTTTGAAGCTCCTTCAAAGTGGTTGGTTGATGGAGCCATCTTAGGCGGGCCATCGGCGCTTTGGTAGCACTCTGGCAACACATGATTTGTGCAAATCCAGCACAAATGCACGGATTTGATGCCGTTTCCGAATAAGCAAATACCGAATTTGTCTCGGCGGCAGGGGGCGGTGGCCGGGGGAAAATGCTGCTTTGCCGTATAATTTCAGGTCCACGTTGCCCAATCCGCGATATCAAAATGACTAACACGACCCGTCCAACCTCCAAGACCGAAGCCCAGTTGCGCGAGATCCTCGCGAAACGCATCATGTTCCTGGATGGCGCGATGGGTACCATCATCCAGCAGTACAAGCTGGACGAAAAAGCATATCGCGGCGAACGCTTCGCCGATTTCGCCGCGCCCGAAGGCAGTGGCCATCGCGAGCTGTTCGTCAAAGGCAACAACGAGCTCCTGACGCTGACCCAGCCCCAGGTAATCCAGGAAATCCACGAGCGCTACCTGGCTGCCGGCGCCGACCTGATCGAAACCAATACCTTCGGCGCCACCTCCATCGCGCAGGACGACTATTTCATGGCCCACCTGGCCTATGAGATGAACGTGGAAGCGGCCAAACTGGCGAAGGCTGCCACCGCCAAGTATTCCACCGCCGACAAGCCGCGCTACGTCTGCGGCGCCCTCGGCCCGACCCCGAAGACCGCTTCGATTTCGCCGGATGTGAACGACCCCGCCGCGCGTAACGTCACTTTCGACCAGCTGGTTGCCGCCTACTACGAGCAGGTGCGCGGCCTAGTCGACGGCGGCGTCGACGTGCTGCTGGTGGAAACCATCTTCGACACCCTTAACTGCAAGGCGGCGCTGTTTGCGATCGACCAGTACTTCGACGAGCGTCCCGAGATCGAGCGCCTGCCGCTGATGATCTCCGGCACCGTCACCGACGCCTCCGGCCGTATCCTGTCCGGCCAGACCGTGCCGGCCTTCTGGAACTCGGTGCGCCACGCCAGGCCGCTGACCATCGGCCTGAACTGCGCGCTGGGCGCAACCCTGATGCGCCCATACGCCGAAGAACTGTCGCAGATTGCCGATACCTTCGTCTGTATCTACCCGAACGCCGGCCTGCCCAACCCGATGAGCGACACCGGTTTCGACGAACTGCCGGAAGACACGTCGCGCCTGCTGCGCGAGTTCGCCGACGCAGGCTTCATCAACGTAGCCGGCGGCTGCTGCGGTACCACGCCTGACCACATCGCCGCCGTCGCCAAGCTGCTGTCGACCGCCAAGCCACGCGCCCTGCCCCACGTTCCGGTGGCACAGCGCCTGTCCGGCCTGGAACCGTTCACCATCGACGACGACTCGCTGTTCGTCAACGTCGGCGAACGCACCAACGTGACCGGCTCCAAGGCCTTCGCGCGCATGATCCTGAACGAGCAGTACGACGAGGCGCTGTCCGTGGCCCGCCAGCAGGTGGAAAACGGCGCCCAGGTCATCGACATCAACATGGACGAGGCGATGCTGGATTCCCAGGCCGCCATGACCCGCTTCCTGAACCTGATCGCTTCCGAGCCCGACATCTCGCGCGTGCCGATCATGATCGACTCCTCCAAATGGTCGGTGATCGAAGCAGGCCTGAAGTGCGTGCAGGGCAAAGCCGTGGTGAACTCGATCTCCATGAAGGAAGGTGAAGAGGAGTTCATCCGCCAGGCGAAGCTGTGCCGCCGCTACGGCGCCGCTGTAATCGTAATGGCCTTTGACGAAACCGGCCAGGCCGACACCTTTGCGCGCAAGATCGAAATTTGCGAACGCGCCTACAAGGTGCTGACCGAGAAAGTCGGCTTCCCGCCGGAAGACATCATCTTTGACCCGAACATCTTTGCCATCGCGACCGGTATCGAAGAGCACAACAACTACGCCGTCGACTTCATCGAAGCCACGCGCTGGATCAAGAACAACTTGCCGCACGCGAAGATTTCCGGCGGCGTGTCGAACGTATCGTTCTCCTTCCGCGGCAACGACCCGGCGCGCGAAGCGATCCACACCGTGTTCCTGTACCACGCCATCAAGGCCGGCATGACCATGGGTATCGTCAACGCCGGCATGGTAGGCGTCTACGACGACCTGCCGGCTGAACTGCGCGAACGAGTCGAAGACGTGGTGCTGAACCGCCGCGAAGACGCCACCGAGCGCATGATCGAATTCGCGGCGACGCTGAAAGGCGGTGCCAAGCAGGAAGCAGCCAATCTCGAATGGCGCAACGCGCCGGTCGAGAAGCGCCTGGCGCACGCGCTGGTGCACGGCATCACCCAGTTCATCACAGAAGATACGGAAGAAATGCGCCAGCAGGTGTTCGCCTCCGGCGGCCGCCCGATCAATGTGATCGAAGGCCCGCTGATGGACGGCATGAACATCGTCGGCGACCTGTTCGGCCAGGGCAAGATGTTCCTGCCGCAGGTGGTCAAGTCGGCGCGCGTGATGAAACAGGCGGTGGCCCACCTGATTCCTTACATCGAAGAAGAGAAGAAGGCGGAAGAAGCGCGTACCGGCATCGTGGCCAAACCGAAGGGCAAGATCGTCATCGCGACCGTGAAGGGCGACGTGCACGACATCGGCAAGAACATCGTGTCCGTGGTCCTGCAGTGTAACAACTTTGAAGTCGTGAACATGGGCGTGATGGTGCCCGCCTCTGAAATCCTGGCGCGCGCCAAGCTGGAAAACGCCGACATCATCGGCCTGTCCGGCCTGATCACGCCATCGCTGGAAGAAATGGCCCACGTCGCGAAAGAGATGCAGCGCGACGAGCACTTCCGCATGATGAAGATCCCGCTGCTGATCGGCGGCGCAACCACCAGCCGCGCCCACACCGCGGTGAAGATCGCGCACAACTACGAAGGCCCGGTGGTGTACGTGCCGGATGCATCGCGTTCCGTCTCGGTCGCGCAGTCGCTGCTGACCGACGAGCAGCGTGGCAAGTTCGTGGAAGAACTGGACCACGACTACGCCCGCATCCGCGAACAGCACGCCAACAAGAAGGCGCTGCCGACCGTGTCGCTGGAAGCCGCCCGCGCCAACAAGGCCAAGCTGGAATTTGCACCGGTGCGCCCGAAGTTCGTCGGCCGCCGCGTGTTCAAGAACGTGGACCTGGCGGCGATCGCCGAGTACATTGACTGGGGCCCATTCTTCCAGACCTGGGACCTGGCCGGCCCCTTCCCTGCGATCCTGACCGACGAAGTAGTCGGCGAGGCCGCATCGAAAGTATTTGAAGAAGGCAAGGCGCTGCTGAAGAAGATCATCGAAGGCCGCTGGCTGACCGCCAACGGCGTGATCGCGCTGCTGCCTGCAAACACGGTCAACGAAGACGATATCGAGATCTACACCGACGAATCGCGCTCGGAAGTGGCCTTCACTTACTACGGCTTGCGCCAGCAAGGCCTGAAGCCTGTGATCGATGGCGTGCAGCGCCCGAACCAGTGCCTGTCCGACTTCATCGCGCCGAAGGATTCCGGCAAACAGGATTACATCGGCATGTTCGCTGTGACCGCGGGCCTGGGCATCGAGAAATATGAAAAGCGCTTTGAAGATGCGCACGACGACTATTCGTCGATCATGCTGAAAGCGCTGGCTGACCGCCTGGCCGAAGCCTTTGCCGAGTACCTGCACGAGCGCGTGCGTAAAGACCTTTGGGGCTATGCCTCCGACGAAGTTCTGAGCAACGAGCAGCTGATCAAGGAAGAGTACCGCGGCATCCGCCCTGCACCTGGTTACCCTGCCTGCCCTGAGCACACTGTAAAGGCCGATGTCTTCCGCGTGCTGAACGCGAATGAGATCGGAATGGAACTGACGGAATCGTTCGCAATGTTCCCAGGCGCCGCCGTGTCGGGCTTCTACTTCGCTCACCCACAGTCGAAGTACTTCACTGTTGGGAAGATCAACGAGGACCAGGTGGCAGACATGGCCTCTCGCCGCGGTGTCGCCAAGGGCCAGCTGGAGCGCTGGCTGGCGCCGAATCTTTGATCACCAAGAGGCCGCTCGTCTGAGCGGACCCTCTCGCCCCAAACCGGAAGTTCGCAAATAGAATCGCTCCCCGCTTCATTAAGAGGCGCTTAGATCCGCCTTTGGTTCAATGCCTAATGATGGAGTTTCTTGCGTAGCAGATCTTCCATTTGCTCCGTTAAATCTTCCATTGCGCTAGTGGAGAGCTGATAAGTCTTTTCGCCCCGTATCATTTCGCCGTCCTGATTCACGAAAATAGGCTCGCCAGAGGACAATTGAATTCTAAGGCGCACAATGTTGTCGTCAAATGTGCTTCCTTTACTAGGCTTCTGAATAAGACTAACGATTTCTTCCCATCCTTTCCCCTTGACCACCACCATACCGAGGTCGTCGCAAGTATAGGAAAGTTGCGATCGACTAATCGGTGCGTACGTCTGTGCCCCGAATGGTACATAGCACAAGCCGACATTTTGAACTGCCTGCTCGGATGAACTGCAACCTAGAATCGACCCCGAGATTAAGAGGAAGCTGAGTCGATTGACCAATAATCTCGTCGCATTCATTCTTCGCGTTCCTTATACGCAGGCGTGTTCATATTTGAGCGCAGCATGGAAAAGGGCAACTCATGGCCGTGAGGGGGCTCACCTGCGCGAGCGCACAAAGTCCATGTAGCCGCCCACGCTAACGAACGTGATGGCCGAAAGCAGTACCAAGACCAGACACGTGACCCAAAAGACCTTCACGCGCCCCTTTTGCGTCTTATTCCAATTCGCTGACAATGCCGTTATCACCACAGGCCAAAAGCACGCTCCGAGGAATGTCCCGATTAGACCACTTCCTTTTGTCCCCGCCGAGATTGCAACTGTCATATTTATGCCGGCATGGAGTGCAAACGTAATGACAGCAGCAAGCCACAGACCGATCGAGGCCGTCATCTCTCCCTGAGACGATTCCTTTAGAAAGCTTATATCCTTCAGTTCATCAGGACTCAAATCTTCAATTCCTTTGTTATAGATAATTAGACACGCCCGGTCTGCTTTTGGCCGGATCAAGACTTCTCAATTTTCATAACGAGCATCAACGCCGCGCCAACCACAGGCATCGAATATAGCTCCGGCACAAGCCATCACATCGATCCAGACCGGCGTAATCAGAAGCTTCTCCAGCGAGTCAGGGAGTATAGCCACTCGCTCGTCGTAGTAAGCATCAAACTTGGCAAGCTGAACCATTTCATCGGCGGAGAACTCGCTTGCAAACTGTGCATCGGTCGGACGATAAAAATCATCAAACCATTGGTTCACTAACTCGTTCGCCACGTTGATCGGAGCTGTCCGTTGGTACTCAACCTGATCACTACTCGATGCAATCAAGTTCAGCAAGTTAATGATATTGACGCGATGTGGTCCCAAGAAATCTCCGCTAATTCAATGATACATCGATCCCAAGCCCCCCAATGTCGACCGAGGTCTCAACTTGCCCCAACTGGTCAAATTTTTGCCGCTTCGCGAATCGCATTTTCGTATTGCGATGCGTCGAATCGGAATGGACCCAATTCTTCAAGGGTCCACGGATCTTCATACCCGTTCTCGTACATAAATTCCGACCAGACTAGTTCTCCACCATGCCGCTCAACCATCACTGAAAATCTTCCGCATCCAATGTCGCCGCACTCGGGAAAAATGTATATTCCAACGCGACATTTTGCTCCGGTTTCTTCTACCAGCAGCTCACCTAAGGTCTCTTTAGCGGCATCTGGGAAGCCATGCACGAAGCAGCCCATGTAATCATCATGGCCACCATGAGTTGCGACCAAACGCGCGAGCAGCGACTCGCCGTTCACAAGAAAATCTGCAGAGTCCCGTTGCTTAACAGTGGCCCCGTTCGATGAACTGCCGGGACGGTGGAGACTCGCATGACCCAGCTTTGCTAATGACATCACTTAACCTCGCAAACGTTATCGTAACTGTTCCCTGCCACTGCAAATTCTGCAAACCCGAGTCGTATATCAATCGTGTTCTCTTCCAGACCTGCAGTACACCTCCCTGCCACTCGTTCCCACCGGCTGTGCGAGATCGCACTTGAGTTCGATTGCCTTGGGCGAATCGCCAATTCCCGAACTTCAATAGCCATCGTATGTCTTGCCAGCCACTGAGACACATGGCTGCGGCAAGTGCAGCAACGGCCCTCATGAATTTCCCGAACTGCATTAGCGCGCCTGAGCCCGGAAGCGCCAAATCGCCAGCGCCCCGAACACCACTGCGAACGCAAGCTGCACGCCAGCCGTCTGCAGCGCCACATCCATTCCAAGTCCGCGCCAGGTCATGGCGTCCAGCCCATCAACAGCCCAGCGTGTCGGCACCACAACGGTCAGTTGCTGCATCCAGGTAGGGAACACGAATGTCGGCACCCAGGCCCCGCCCAGCATCACCAGGATCAAGGTCGCGAAAACCGCCAGCCCCCGTGCCGCTTCCGGCGTCTTGCCAAACGCCGCAATCAGCAGGCCGAAGGAAGCGGTCATCAGCGCAAACGCCACCACGACCAGCGCGAAGCCCACCACATTGGTCACCTCCACTTTGAACATCAGCATCGCAGCAAAGAAGATCGCCACCATCAGCCCCGCCGCGATCATGGCGCCCGACAGCGCACGCGACAGCAGCACTTGCGACATGGTGATCGGCGCCGCCAGCAAGCGGTTCCAGATGCCCATGCGGCGCGCCAGCAGGATGCCGATGCCCACGTCGATCCCCATGAACAGGATGAACTGCACGCCCATGCCTGCAAACGCGTGCGCGTAGCCGTTGTACTTCGGTCCTGAGCTGAGCGCTTCATCCTTGGTGGTGAACGGCACACTGAGACCGCCGCCGCCGCTCGACTCCTTGGCCGGCTTCGAAGCTTCGCGCTCCTGGAATTTCTTCAGGCTGCCCAGCAAGCCAACCAGCGCTTCCTTGTCTTCGCTCGCGGGAGATGCTTCGAGCTTTTTCAGGCTGTCATCGGTGAACTTGGCGCCCGTCGCACTGCCGCCCATTACCTCGCCGGTCACGCCCTGCATCACATGCTGCGTCAGCAAGCCTTTCACCATCGCCAGCACGGTCGATTGCGAGGGGTCGTAATAGACGGGCAGTTCCGGCTTGCTGCCGGACTGGAACAGCGACTGGCCAGCCGCATCGCCGAAGCCGGCCGGGATCACCACGGCCACCATCAGCTTGCCCGCGCGGACTTTGTCCTGCGCTTCCTGCAAGCTCATTTCCTTGACCGACAAGTTGGCATCGGCCTTCAGCGAATCGCCAACCTTGCGGCCAATCACGCTGCTGTCCTGCTGCACCAGGCCGATCTCGATCTTGCTGTTGTTGCCGCTGCCGGAGCCACCGAACAGCGAGCCAAAGAAGGCTGCCAGCACAATTGGCATCAGCAGGTTAAGCATCAGCGCGCGTTTGTCATTCAGGTAAAGGATCAGGTCCTTGCGGATCATTGCAATAATTGCTGTCATCGGAATTCCTTAGTCGCGCAGGGTGCGGCCGGTCAGGGAAAGGAAGATGTCTTCCAGCTTGGTGCGGGCGGTGGCGAAGTGGGCCAGCGTGTGTCCCTGCTCGTCCAGCCAGCGCAGCACCGGTGCGGCATGGGAGGCACCGTGCAGGCTGATGTCCAGCGAGACGCCATCGCGGCGCACGCCGGCGACGCCCGGCAAGCCGGCCAGCGAGGCGACCAGCAATTCCGCCGGCAGGATATCGGTGTCCGCCAGTTCCACCTGCAGCGCGGCTTGCGTCGGCAGGCGGCGATACAGTTCCGCCGGCGGCGCATCGGCCAGCACCTTGCCGTGGTCGATGATCACGATATGGTCCGCCAGCCGCTCCACTTCTTCCATGTAATGGCTGGTGTAGATCAGGGAGCGGCCCTGCGCCTTCAACGCTTCCAGGGTATCGAAGATGGCGTTGCGGCTTTGCGGGTCGACGCCCACCGTTGGCTCGTCGAGAATCAGCAGTTGCGGATCGTGCAGCAGCGCCGCGGCAATATTCAGGCGACGCTTCATGCCGCCTGAGAAGGTGGAAGGCTTGTCCTTGGCCCGGTCCGACAAGCCCACCAGCGCCAGCACTTCCTCTGCACGCTTGTTCAGCGCCGCCCCCTTCAAGCCGTACAGCGCACCAAACAGCTTGAGGTTTTCGATCGCCGGTAGCTCCTCATACAAAGCCAGGTCTTGCGGCACCAGGCCCAACCTCTGCTTGGCTGCGCTGGCGCCTTGCGTCACTGTTTCGCCATCCAGGGTGACGGAGCCTGCATCGGGCTTGATCAAGCCACAGATCATGCTGACCGTCGTCGACTTGCCTGCGCCGTTTGGGCCAAGCAGGCCAACGGTCTGTCCGCGCTGCACCTGGAACGAAACGCCATCAACCGCGCGTCGCTCGCCATAAGACTTGCTCAACCCACTGACACTTAACACTCTTCGTCCTCCGGAAAAAAAACGGCGCCGCTACTGCGGCGCCGCTATCGATGCTTACACCTCTACAGGGCGTATCGCACCACGTTGTCACTCCATTCGAATGCCGACATCTCCAGTTCCACCAGTTCTTCGGTCGAAATCGCCAGGTCGGCCAGTGCCGGCAAGATGCGGGTATCCATATCCTCCAGGCGCTCGATGCATTCGGCCAGCTTGAGCAGGTCGCCGAAGAAGCCGCCGCGGAACACCAGCGCTTCGCCCACCTCATCACCCATCGGGATCTGAGCCAGGATTTCCTTCATCGGGATGCCGAATAGCGTATCCATCAACGACATGATGCCGACCGTGAAGGCGATATCGGCCACATGGCGGTGCGCCGGGCGCAGTTTGGTGGCCAGCAGTTCCAGCAGGCGGCCGCGCGTGGTGGCCAGCATCAGCAATGGCGTCATCGAATGACCGCGCTTGCCCGGCTCTGCGTACAGCATGATCTGCAGCCAGCGCTGCAACTGGCGGCGGCCCAGGATATGCACCGCTTGGCTCAGCGAATCGATGCGCTGGCGGGCGCCGACAGCCGGCGTATTCACCAGGCGCAGCAGGTTCAGCGCCAGCGACACATCCTTCTTGATGGCGCGTTCGATCTCGGCATTGTCTGCGTCCGAGGTCACGAGGGTCATCAGCTCCATCACCGCCATTTGCGACGGCGACAGCTTCTTGCCGCTCATGATGACCGGCTTGGCGAAGTAGTAGCCCTGGAAGTAGTCGCAGCCCAGGTCCAGGCAATTCTTGAACTCGTCGCGATTCTCGACCTTGCACGCCACCAGCTTCTTGCCATCCTGCTTGATGCGCGGCGCCAGCCTGACCAGACCGTCCAGCGGCATGTCGCGCATCGACAGCTTGACGTATTCCACCATCGGCATCAGCGCAGGCAGCTGCGGCGAATCCGGATTGATGTCATCCAGCGAGAAGCGGAAACCGTGGCTGACCAGCTCCGACATGCGCGACAGTACCTCGGGCGCCAGGGTATTGGCAGCGCTAACTTCCAGCACCAGCTTTTCGCGCGGCAGGAAGCCGAAGATATCGCTCAGGATAGCGTCCGAATCGACGTTGACGAAGCCGATGGCGTCGCCAATGGAGCGCTCCAGCCCCAGTTGCGCGGCGTGCGCAATGACCGCAGCGGTCGCGGACAGGGCCGAAGTATTGATGTTGGCAGGCCCAACCGGAGCGTTGCGAAAAAGCAACTCGTAACCGAACAAGGCCTGGTTCCGGTCCAAGATCGGCTGCCGGCCCAGATAAAATTCGCGAACTTTCAGGCTCTGGGAGGCCGCATCGTTGCTGGAAAGGTCGATCATAGGGAAATTCCTGACGTGTCCTGCCATTTTGGCATCAAATCTTGCCGGTGTCTGTTAAATTTTCTCGAAGTCCCGTTTCTGCGGCAGGCCATCCACAAAGCATTTCATCTCGCCCGGCGCGAACGCAGTCCATTGCTCATTAGTAGTTAATGGCTGGGTGACGATCACGGCAACGCGGTCGTTCGGTGTCGTGACCTGGGAAAAGTCCACGCTCACATCCTCGTCCGACAGCTTGACTGTATCGAAGGGATACTGGCGCACGATGTAATGCAGATGGGTCGAGCAATGCGCGAACAGCGCACGGCCGTCGGACAGCATCATGTTGAAGGTGCCGTGGCCGGCGATGCTGCGCACGGTCTTTTCGATTTGCGCGCGCAGGATGGGCAGCGGCGGGCAGGTATCGCCAAAACGCTCGCTCAGATCCTGCAGGATCAGGCAGAACGCCCGCTCGCTGTCGGTGGTGCCGACCGGGCGGAACGGCCCATGCAGCACTGGCGCGAACTCCTTCAGGTCGCCGTTGTGGGCAAACACCCAGTAGCGGCCCCACAGCTCGCGTACGAAGGGATGGCAGTTCTCCAGCATGACCTCGCCCTGCGTGGCCTTGCGGATATGCGCGATCACGTTCTTCGACTTGATCGGGTAGTTTTTGATCAGTTCTGCAATCGGGGAATGGATCGCGGCCTGGTGATCGACGAAATGACGCACGCCGGCGCCTTCGAAAAAGGCGATGCCCCAGCCATCATGGTGGGTATCGGTCTGCCCGCCGCGCAGGGCGAAGCCGGTGAAACTGAACACAATGTCGGTCGGGACATTGCAGTTCATCGCAAGTAATTGGCACATCCCACAACTTTACCATGTCGATAGAGCCAGGCAGACCCACATGCCCAGCACCGCGACGAAATTGATCGTGAAGACAAGGCCGCGCAGCCTGATATTCCTGGTGAAGACCTGCACGCCGGAATGCACGGCACGGCCCGCGACGAAGATCCACGCCAGCACAAGCTGGCGAGCATCGAACGCATGCTGCGCAATCAGCAGCAGGCATGCTGCGTAAAAGAACAGCGGCCATTCGAACTGGTTGGAGAGGTTGGCGGAAATGCGCGGCTCAAGCTCCGCGAAGGGGTTGGAACCATCGGGGCGGCGCCCCACACCCCAGACCGCGGGAGCACGGGCGATCGTGAGCATGACATACAACAGGGCCGACAGCGCAACGTGCGCTGCCATTGGATAGATCAGGGGATTGTCCATTTTTAGTAAATCAGACTCGTTCCGACAGACCGCGCCAGGCTTGTTGACCCGCTTATCCGGTCCAGTTATGCTGCTTTTCTTTTAACCCGGATTCTAGCTTGATTTCACCTTACAACGCTCCAGCTTCCACATTTGACGATGAATCGATCGTCGAGGACAGCCTGCGTTGGCGCGGCGCGCTCTATTTTGCTGTTATCCCGATCCTGTTTATGATTCTCTTGGAAGGCAATGAGATTTATAGCAGGAGCCAGTACGGCCCGATCTACTGGAACTTGAGATTGATCGAACCGTTGCTGCTCTGCGCGCCGTTGTGTCTGCTAATGGCAGCGACCGGATATGCCGTCGCGATCAAGTGTTTGAACAGAACCATCCGTAGCGCTATGTTGCTTGGATCCGTAGTGGGCATGGGCTGGGCACTTTTTGTGATCATAGTCGGAAATACTATCGCCCAGTTGAACGGCGCCGAGCCACTTACGCTTGACCGCATGATCACGCAGGTGAGCGTTATTCCCACCATTTTCGTGCCGTTGGCATTGGTACTGTGTGTTTTCACCCGCTGGCGCGGAGTTCGGCTTGGTCTCGCTAAATCGCCGAGCATATAACAAACTGATCGCAACCTCGGCACCGGCGAGAATTCGAACGGATCGGTTCATCACTGGTTCCTGCCCAATAGCGCGCTAGCCTGGGCAATCATCTTCCTGATAATCTCTGCAGCGGGCGGCGCGTCCTGGATGATGCCGGAAACCTCTCCCATCAGCACACCGGAGTTGTCAGCATCGCCCGCACTGAACGCATCCCAGAAGCGCTCGAATTCGACATCGATCGACTTCTCCAGTTCGCGCTCGCGCCCATGCCACGCCGTGACAAAGTCGTTTTTCAGCACACGGACCACGAATTCCGCATTGGGCCAGTAGCGCCTGCGTACAACGTCAACCGAATTGGATTTCAGCGTCGCGTCACCGTCGGAACGAATGATCGCTTGCCGGAAACCTTCCGGCGCCTCAGATTCAGTCGCTGCAATAAAGCGGGTGCCGACCAGCACACCATCTGCGCCAAGCATCATCGCTGCCGCCAGTCCCCGCCCATCGCCTACGCCGCCGGCAGCGACCAGCACGGTGTCAGGCGAATGCTTCGCAAGGTAATCGGCCGCTTCAGGCACTAGCGTGAACAAACCGCGATGGCCGCTGTGGCCGCCCGCCTCGCAGCCTTCGGCCACGATGATGTCGGCGCCGGCATCGACGGCCTCGCGCAGGTACTTCATGCCTTGCACCTGGCAGATCAGCGGTATGCCGTGCGCTTTAATGATCGAGGCATGCGGCTCCAGCTCGCCGAAGGACAGCATCAGCACTGCCGGCTGCTTGGCCAGCACCTGCTCCAGCAATTTCGGATCCCGTGCCATCGACCAGGTAATAAACCCACAGCCGACGCGCGTATCGCCCGCCGCCGCGAATTGCCGCTCGATCCATTCGGCGTCGCCATAGCCGGCGCCGATGATGCCCAGGCCGCCGGCATTGGTCACCGCCGCTGCCAGCCTGCCGCCAGCCATGACGCCCATTGGCGCCAACAGGATTGGATGCTCGATCCCGAGCTTTTCCGTAAGCCTTGTCTTCAGTCCCATGCGCTCACCATGACGTAATAGCCATCCGGGTCACGCAGTGCGAATTCCCTGGTGCCGGTGCTTGGATTGACGCTGACTTCCTCCTCGAGTTTGGCCACCAGGCTACGCGCCCTGGCCAGCGCCCCGTCGAAATCGTCGACCCGGAAGAACAGCAGCAAACCATTTCCGGGTTGTGCGTTGCCGGGGCTTGTTAGCGTGGGATGGTCATGCGATCCCCATTGGTGAAGGCAGAGCAGGACTGTGCCATCCGGGTCGAGGATCTGCCCAAAGAATTCATGGGCTGGCGCGGTCTTGGGCTGTCCAAACAAAGTCTGGTACCAGGTGAAGCTATTGGCGACGTCGGCGACGCCAATGATTGTCCACGTCCGTTTCATGAGTCCTCCTGACGCGTGTTTGGCTAGCCTGACGGAAAACGCCGCCCCCAAAGTTTCTTCAACCGAGGATCCTCGTCAACGCGCTTGATCACTGGCGTCATGTTTGGAGCCTCCTGGTAGAAACGTTCACGCCAGGGGCCGAAACGCGAGATCACTGCCACATAGAGATCGAGCACGCTCAATGTATCGCCCAGCAGGTACCTGGAAGGACGGAGTTGGGCGTCCATGGTACGCCAGCAAAAGGCGATGCGCTCATGAACCGAGTTTACTACCTCGTCCCTGGCGCTTTGAGGCGCACCGATCCTGCTTACGTCCGGCTTGATCCAGTGTAGCGAATAAATTGCTGACGAGACAAAGAACATCCAGCGCAGGAATTGCGCTCGCATGTGATCGGCTGGGCCCGGCGCCAACCTCGCGTTTGGGTGAGCATCTGCCAGCCAGATCAGAATGGCCGCGCTCTCGGTGAGCGTTTCGCCACCAGGCAGGACGAGCGTGGGAACTTGCCGCATCGCGTTTTGCCCTCCAACACGCATGCGCGCTGCTTCGGACGACCAGGTTTCGCCTTCGATTACCTGGTAAGGGATCTCGAGCAGCGCCAGGGCCGCTTCAACGGCAACGGAACCGGAAGCCGCAGCCCCGAATAAAACAAATTGCTGGTTATCGGCCATGGCAGTAAGGCGGGCGATGTCTACAATACTTCGACGCGCCCATGCTCCACAATATGCGCCAAGGCAGACGACAGCGATGCCCGGCCCGCCTTGCTCAGGCTAAAGGATACGACAATCCCCGACCGGCCGATGCGCGCCGCGGCGTCGGGATTGAACTCGAACTTCACCGCATCCGGCAGCACTTGCGCCCTTTCAATTCCGCCGTAACATGCGTTCGACTGGTCCCCGAATTCGATGTAGTGGACGTTGAGTCCACGCTCCCCAAGCACGTTTTCGACATCGCGCTGGATCAGGAAATAGACGTCATGAAGAGCGTCGGCAAATGCGACTGTCCAGATTCCATCGACCGGTGCCACCGAAACTTCCGAAGCAAAGAAATTGAAGCTCTCGACCGGCGACAAGGTATGCGCATCGCGTGCGAGGCGCCAGCGTCCATCGGCTAGCTTGCGATAAATCGTCATGCGCTGCCCGGCAAGCTGGTTCGTATTGCCTCCTGAGCGCGGTGTCACGCGCAAGTAGTCCGCGCTGCGCGTATAGGCGAAATCGCCCGCAACGACGACCTCTTTCAGCTCACTGCTGCACACGATGCGAAGCTCTTGATGGGCGCCATCAAACTTGGCCGAAAAACCTTCCCTGCCAAGCGGCGCCTCTCCGGGATTCAGGAACACCACATCCTCGGTCATGATGGCAAGCAGGCTGGAAAGGTCTGCCGCATTGACCGCCTTGACCCACATCGCATGCACCTCGCGGATTGCGTTTTCTTCGGCTTCCATGATTTGTCTCCGTAGCAGGCCGCTGTCAGGCTTCGTCGGAAGAATCGAAATTCAGCTCGACCCCATTTCCTGCTGGATCAGTGAGGAAAAGCTGGACCTGCTGCGTCGCTGGAACATGAGCGACGCGGTAGCGGATACCTCGCAACGCAAGCGCGCTCTCATATGCCGCGCGACCGCTACAACGAAAGGCTGCATGGTCAAACGTGCCCGAGGGCCGCGTCGGCCGGAATTCATCTGGTCCCGCTTCGGACAGGTGCAGGACGGCATGCCCGCCGGCGTAGAGCCAATAGCCAAAGCTGCGAAATGGCGGCCGCTGGCCAACGGTCAATCCGACCACGTCACTGTAGAAATCGCGCAGTTCATCGAGCAATGCTCGCGGTGCACGCAGGTTGTAATGACTGAATCCGAGAGCGGTCATGGTGATACGTTCTGCCGGTTTGTTCGGGAGAGTGTCAACGGGAATCATACTCCCACATCATTCGCGCCGCGACCTGGGCTTTCGAGCAGAACCTGCCCCGCACTACTGGTCGAGCTAGCGGAAACGCGCTCCGTTCCGAGACGTTCTTTCAGGCCTGCCACCAGGTTTCGGTAGAGCGCAACGCCAGCCTCGCCGAACGGTTTGGGGCCGCTGAAGAAAATGCTTATCTGGTGGGTCTCCTGGTCCGCATCCAACGGGATGCCAACCAAATATTCTTCCGGAATCTTCGTCGAGAAAATCCTGAAGTGTGGCGTGCGCGCTGGATTAGCTTGTTCCGTGAATCCCAGCCGCTGGAGTTCAGGCAGGACAGTCGTGGGCATTCCTGGTGCTGCGTCGGTGAGCACGATGCGGATCGACGCTGTGGCAAGGGTGGAATCTTTTTGCGCGCAGCCGTTGAATATCAGGGCGCCTGCGAGAATCAACCAGCGAAGCCTGAGAACTATCGATAGAGTTGTAGAACGCAATTGCGGCCCCACGTGAATAGCAAATGTCGAATTGACATTTTTGCAAATTCTATCACGGGGCATTTGAATCGATCCGACAAGGGAAATAGGCAGCGCTGGCATGGCTGCCCATGGTGGAGCAAGGGAGCGCTCCACGGAAGGATGCAAAAGAACTTAGTGCAGCAGCACTGGTTGGCTCATCAGTGCTTCATAGTTGCCCAGGAAGTCATCGATCTCTTCGATGGTGGGCTCGCTGGCAATCAATTCGTTAACGTCGCGGCGGAAGTTCTGCGCCATGACCCCGGCAATGAAGATTTCGCGCTTGCCGCCTTTGTCGACAATCTCGTAGCCGCCGAAGCGCAAGGCTTCCAGGCTGCGGTCTGCGCCAAATTCGACAACACTGTATTGCTCGCTGTTGTAAATGAGGTTCATATGGCTTCCTTCACGTTTCGTTTCCAAACCGAGATGGGGCTGTCCTGGCCATTTTCAAGCGTTCAGTACCGGCTCCAGGCGCAGCAGGGCGTCGTAAGGGGCCGTGGCAAGCATGGCGCGCAGGCTGTCCACGTGGGTGGCATCAGCCAGGCTGATAAAGAGCTGCGCCGGGGGACGGCGCAAGAGACGATTCAATGTAACACGTAAGACAAGATTACCGGCGCAGCATAGGCAGCCGGGGGCGATGCGGTGAACCTGCGGCTGCCATGCTGCAGGGTCACTTTCATCATACACCAAAGGAGAATTACCGTCGGCCAAACCTTCCAGGATGATGGCCGTGGCGTGGCCAGGCGACAAAACGGCCGCAATCGCGTTTTCACGCGCTGCGGCCGTCAGGCCTGTTACCAGGGTGGTCGGAATCAAGCCTGGTTTTTCTTGGACAGCTTGCCGGGCTCCACGCCCAGCTGCTTGAGCTTGCGGTACAGGTGGGTGCGTTCCAGCCCGGTCTTCTCGGCCACGCGGGTCATGCTGCCGCCTTCGCGGCCCAGGTGGTGTTCGAAGTACATGCGCTCGAAGGCGTCGCGTGCTTCGCGCAGCGGCAGGTCGAACGACAGGTTGAAGATCGGGTTGTCGCCGTTGACGGCGCGCGCCATGCCCAGGTTGTGGGCCACCGGCTGTTGCGTCACCTGCGCCTGGCCGAAACTGGTTTCCTCGACCGGCGCCGGCATCACCGGGCGCGTCGCCATCACCGGCGCTCGCACGGCTTCCTGCGCGCGGCTCAGGCCAGCCTGCACCGCCTTCAGCAGCTTTTGCATCGCAATCGGCTTTTCCAGGAAATTCATGGCGCCGATGCGGGTCGCCTCTACCGCGGTATCAATGGTCGCGTGACCGGACATCATGATCACCGGCATGGTCAGCAAGCCATCGCGCTGCCATTCCTTGAGCAGCGTAACGCCGTCCGTGTCCGGCATCCAGATGTCGAGCAGGACCAGGTCGGGCGCCCCGGCGGCGCGGGCCTGGCGCGCCTGCTGGGCGTTCTCCGCCAGCGTGACCGCATGACCTTCGTCGCCCAGGATTTCCGAGAGCAGCTCCCGGATGCCCATTTCATCATCAACTACGAGAATGTTTGCCATGTATCCCTTGCCCCTTCCCTCATTTTTATCGCTCTCTACGCAGGCATTCTATACCTGTCGGCACGACAATGATTTTATTAGTCCAACAATATTATGCCAACTACACCGACGCCAACTTTAACAGCAAAATCAGCACCGACGCACCACTACTATCGTCACGGTTCTGGATATCGATCCGGCCCCCGTGTTCCTCGATAATCTTTTTCACCATCGCCAGGCCCAAACCGGTGCCCTTGGCCTTCGTCGTCACGTACGGCTCGAACGCATTGGCCAGGATCTTCGGCATGAAACCGGGGCCATTGTCCGAGATTGAGAGCCGCACTGCAATACGTGTGCCGCCGTCCGCGCTCTGATAGATGATGCCCTCCGTGACCACGTCGATGCGCGGCTCGCCGTCCACAGGAGGATGCTCCTGCAACGCGTCCTGCGCATTTTGCAGCAGGTTGTGGATCACCTGGCGCAATTGTGTCTCGTCGCCCAGGATCATGGGCAGGGCCGGCGCCAGGTTGGCGTGGATGATGTCGTGGCCCTCCCCGCTCACGTACAGGTGCAGGATGTCCTCGACCAGCGTGTTCAGGTCGAGCGGCTGCAGCACGGCAGGCGGGGTGCGGGCGTAATCGCGGAAGTCGTCGACCATGCGTTTCATGGCGGCGACCTGGTTGACGATGGTGGTGGAGGCTTTGTTGAGCAATTCCACATCGGGGCCCGCCAGCTTGGATTCAAGCTTCATCTGCAGGCGTTCGGCTGACAGCTGGATAGGCGTCAGCGGGTTCTTGATTTCATGGGCCAGGCGGCGCGCCACTTCGCCCCAGGCGATCGAGCGCTGGGCCGAGATCACGTCGGTGATATCGTCGAACACGACGATGTAGCCGGTGCCGGTTTCCAGCGGCAGGCGCGAGCCGCGCGTCAGCAGAACCAGTTCGTCGTCTTCCGGGCTGCCAGGCTGGCGCGGGATCTCGATCTGGCGCTGCCAGTGCAGGCGCTGCAGGTTGCGGCCGGCCGCGGTCTGCGCCGACTGTGCCGAGAAGGCGTTGATGATGGCGGCGGCGAATTCCTGCATGCCTTCCACTTCGGCCAGCGGCTGGCCGATCAGGGTTACGCCGGCGTGCTGCAGGATGCGCTCGACCGAGTCGTTGCAGGTGACCAGGCGGAATTCGGAATCCAGCACCATCACCCCTGCGGACATATTGGCCAGCACAGACTCCAGGTGGGCCTTGGCGTTCTGCAGTGCGATGCGATTGCGTTCAACGGCGCTGCGCGCTTCGGATAGCTGGCGCGTCATGGTGTTGAAGGACTGGGTCAGCGTGCCCAGTTCGTCCGAGCTGGCCACGATCGGGCGCGGCGACAGGTCGCCCTCTGCCACGGCGCGGGTACCTTCGGCCAGCAGCAGCAGTGGCTGCGCCAGGTCGTTTGCGATCAGGAAGGCCGCCGCGATGGCGCCGAACACTGCCAGCAGCAGGGTCAGTGTGAGCGTTTCGATATACATCTTGCGCAGGCCGACGCGGGCCACGAAGCGTTCCTTGTATTCCGAGAAGGCGGTACGCAGCATTTCGCCATTGCTGGCAAGCTTTTGCGGCACGGCCTGGATGATTTGCAGGTAGCGCGGCGCCAGGTGCGCGCCGGACGGCTGCACCGGATCGGGAATGGCCATCAGCACGCGCAGGCGCAGCACGCTGTTGGCGTCGAGCGGCGCCGGTTGCGGTGCACCGACGCGATCGTCGCGCAGTTCGCCGCCGCCTTCGTAGGCGGCATAGGACGGCTCGTCCTTGGCTTTGTTCAGCATCACCGCACTCGGCAGGTCGGCCGACAGGTTGATGCGGCGCTCGCCCATGGCGGACACAATCAGGCCGCCGTCGGCATCGACGATGATGGCGCTCTGGGTGCCGGGATGACGGCGCACGAATCGCGCCAGCGTCGCCGGCGCGGCATAGAACGGGTCTTCGGCCAGTTGGCGCACGGTGCCGCGCGCCTGCGCCTCCAGTTCGGCCAGCGATTCGTCCAGTGCCGAGCGGCCCAGGTCCAGGCCGGCGTCCAGCGCTTCTTCCACGCGCACGTTGAACCAGGAATCGATGGAGTGCGACACGAACTGCACCGACACCAGGAAGATCACCAGGCCGGGCAACACGCCGATGGCGGCAAACAGCACCACCAGCCGCGTCATAAGGCGCGAGCCGAACTTGCCGCTCTTGTAGCGCGAATAAAGCCGGAACAGGGAGACGCCGACCAGCAGCACCAGCGCCACCGCGACCGAAGCGTTCAGGCCGAGCAGCCAGCCGTAATAGCGGTCGAAGAAGCCGGAGTTGTCGGAAGCCGATGCAAGCAGGAACAGCAAAATGCTGCAGATCGCTCCCGCGACGACAAACAGGTACCTGAGGGCCGATGTCACTTACTCAGCCCTGTACTGGAAGGTTTTTTTGCTTGACGAGAGTCGCCACTCGCTGTTGTTGAAGGCGTTGACCTGGATCGGTTTAGGCAGGTAATCCTTGTCCATGCCCATGCGCAGGGTCACGTTATACGTTTCGCCCACCTTCAGGGCGCCGCGCGGTGCCACTACCCAGCGGGTGGGCCGGCGGATGAAAAACAGGGCTTCGTCCAGCGTCTGGAAAGGCTGGGCAACCGAGCCGATGATCTTGACGTGGTACTGGCGCGTCAGCACGTCGTACCACAATTTATGGGTGCGCTTGGCGGTGACGGCTTTTTCGTCGAACCAGTACCAGCGCGGGCGGGTGAAACTGATTTCGGTGGTGAAGTGCAGCGATACCCCCGACTGGACGGCGTCTTCAAGGCCGTGGCTCAGCTCAAAGGAGTAGGCGGAGGACAGGCGATACCCCTCTTCCGCCGCCTCGATATAGGCGCGCGTGATCTCCACCGTCTCGTCGGAGGCGTGGGCGGCGTGCGGCAACGCACACGCAAGCGTCAACAGCAACTGCCAGCAAAGGAGTCGGAGAAATCTTTGGATCACTTGCCTGGTGCTCGTCAAAGGGTTACGCATCTTTCCGGAACAATGCGTAGAACAAACCATCGTGATCCTGCCCGGCGCCGCCCAAAGGCAGCAATTGGCCCGGCGCATCGAGGCGGGTGGCGCGGTTGCGCACCGCGAAAGCGGCCGCCTGCGCCTCGGACTCCTGCGGCCACAACGAACATGTCACGAACAGCAATTTACCATTGGGGGCGAGCATTTTCCAAAGGTTGTCGAGAATTTGCGACGAAAGTGTTGCAAGTTGACGGGTGTCGCTCTTGCGGCGCAGCCAGCGGATATCCGGGTGGCGGCGCACGATGCCGGAGGCGGTGCAAGGCACGTCGGCCAGGATGCGGTCGAACGGCTGGCCGTCCCACCAGGCCTCGGCCTGGGCTTCGGCCGGCTGCAGCTTTGCCTGCAGTTGCAGGCGGTCGAGGTTTTCCTGCACGCGCTGCAGGCGCTTCGGATCGGCGTCCAATGCTATCAAATTGACATCGGCCAGCTCGAGGATATGGCAAGTCTTGCCGCCCGGGGCGGCGCAGGCGTCCAGCACCCGCATGCCGGGTTGTACGTCCAACAACGGCGCAGCCAGTTGCGCGCCGGCGTCCTGCACCGAGACGTCGCCCTGGTCGAAACCCGGGATCTGGTGCACTGGCACCGGCCTGGCCAGGCGCACAGCGAAGTCGCCGACCTGGGTGGCTTCGATGCCTTCCGCCGCCAGGCGCGCCAGGTAGTCGACAAGCGTGGTGCGGCGCGTGTTCACGCGCAGCGTCAGCGGCGGGGCCTTGTTACCGGCGGCCAGCACTTGCTCCCAGTCTTTCGGGTAGGCGGTGATGACGGAGTCGATCCACCATTGCGGGTAGTTATATTTGGCTTCCGGCTGCTGCAGGGCTTCTTCCAGCAGTTCTTCTTTCTCCCGCAGGAAACGGCGCAGCAACGCGTTGACCATGTTTTTCGCGCGCGCGGTGTCCGGGTGGGAACCGGCGGCGGTGACGGCCTGGTCGACAACCGTAAAGGCTTCGTAGGGGGCCGGGCTGCCGTCGGCCGGGTGCATCAGAGGCAGGGCGACTGAGAGCAGCGCCTGGACCATCGGATCCGGGGCCTTTGGCGCCATCAGGCCGACCAGGATTTCGCTCAGGGCCAGTTGGCGCATGGCGCGGTAGGCGATGTCCTGGATTGCGCCGCGGGCTTGCGGGATGGCGTCGTTGTTTGCGAATACGGCTGCCAGGGCCTGCGGCAATGCCGTGCCCTGCTGGACCTGCACTGCCGCAGTCGCTGCGCCCAGGATCGCAAAGGCCAGCGAGTCCTGTTTCAGTTCGGACTGGAAGTCGGTCTGTACGCGAGGTTTCAGGTCGCGATGGTGGCTTTCCCGGATGGCCGGCTTGGCTTGCGCACGTGGCGCCGGTGCGTCTGCACCACGCGCAGCAGGCTTGCGGGCTGCCCAAGGAGAGCCGGAAGCTGCACCTTCGCCGCCTGCCGAGCGGCCAAAATCACGCTGCCCGCGATCCGAACGCGAATCGTTGCGGAAATCGGCGCCTTCGCGCCGGCCGAAACCACGCTGGCCTGCTTCGCCACGGCCTTCATTGCGGCTGCTTTCGCCGCCTGCGCGCGGACCAAAGCTGCGCTGGCCACGGTCGTCGCGGCCCTCGCCGCGGTTTTCCCGGTCCGAACGCGGCGCAAAGCTGCGCTGATCGCGGTCGGCACGGCCTTCGCTGCGGCCTTCGCCACGATTTTCGCGGTCAGTACGTGCTCCGAAGCCGCGTTGGGCGGCCTCGCCGCTTGGACGCGGCGTATTGGCCCGCGGTGCTGATTCGCCGCGCGGCTGGCCGGCCGGACGCGGGCCGGCGGTACGCGGGCGGTCCGAACCAGCGGAGCGCTGTCCGCCATCCCCCTGCGCACGAGGCGCCTTGGCCGCCGGTGCTGCCGGTTTAGCCGGTTTAGCCTTGGGTTTGAGGGATAAAGTTGGGCGCTCTTTCTTAGTCATTGCAATCCTGTCATCGCGCCCGCCAGCCGGCGGCACGGCCGGGCGGCCGTATTCATCGCGGTAAATCTGTGAAAACCAAGATTGTACCCGGGTTAAGCCCCCTAACCCCTTGTTTCCCCCTGATTTACCCGTTCTTGCAAACAAGTATAATGTTCCTCTTTCAGACGTTCCCGGCTATTCACATGCTCGCCCAACAAAAGCAAGAGATCATTTCCCTGTTCCAGGCCGCCCTCGCGCCGATCCTGGAAGGTTCCGACGTTAAAGCCAACGTGGTGCTGGAGCGCCCGCGCGACGCCTCGCACGGCGACGTCGCCTGCAATATCGCGATGCAGCTGGCCAAGCAGCTCAAGATGAACCCGCGCGAACTGGCGCAGAAGATCGTCACCGCCGTCCAGGAAAACCCGGCCGGCAAGCAGCTGGTCGCTTCCGCCGAAATCGCCGGCCCTGGCTTCATCAACCTGCGCGTAACCGACGCCGCTAAGCAGTCCGTGGTCAAGACCGTGCTGCAGCAAGGCGCCGCCTTCGGCCAGAGCGAATCCCTGGCGGGCAAGAACGTCATCATCGAATTCGTCTCCGCCAACCCGACCGGCCCGCTGCACGTGGGCCACGGCCGCCAGGCGGCGCTGGGCGACGCCCTGTCCTCGCTGTTCGAAGCGCAAGGCGCCAAGGTCACCCGCGAGTTCTATTACAACGACGCCGGCGTCCAGATCCAGACCCTGGCCACCTCGGTCCAGTGCCGCGCCAAAGGTTTCAAGCCGGGCGACGCCGAATGGCCTGAATCGGCCTACAACGGCGACTATATTGCCGATATCGCCGCCGATTTCCTGGCCAAAAAGACCGTTTCCGCCTCCGACGGCCAGCCGGTAACCGGCTCCGGCAACGTTGAAGACATCGAAAACATCCGCGCCTTCGCGGTCACCTACCTGCGCAACGAGCAGGACATCGACCTGCAAGCCTTCGGCGTGAAGTTCGACAACTACTACCTGGAATCGTCGCTTTACTCCGACGGCAAGGTGGAAAAGGCCGTCGAGGCGCTGATCGCCAACGGCCACACCTACGAAGACGGCGGCGCGCTGTGGCTGCGCACCACCGACTACGGCGACGACAAGGACCGCGTCATGCGCAAGACCGACGGCGGCTACACCTATTTCGTGCCGGACGTCGCCTACCACATCGTCAAGTTCCAGCGCGGCTTCACCCAGGCGATCAACGTCCAGGGTTCCGACCACCACGGCACCATCGCCCGCGTGCGCGCCGGCCTGCAGGCCGTCGGCCTGGGCATCCCGCAGGGCTTCCCTGACTACGTGCTGCACAAGATGGTCACCGTGATGAAGGACGGCGCCGAGGTGAAGATCTCCAAGCGTGCGGGCTCCTACGTCACCGTGCGCGACCTGATCGAATGGTCCGGCGGCGGCGACATCACCAAGGGCCGCGACGCCGTGCGCTTCTTCCTGATCTCGCGCAAAGCCGACACCGAATTCGTGTTCGACGTCGACGTCGCGCTCAAGACTTCGGACGAAAACCCGGTCTATTACGTGCAGTACGCCCACGCGCGTATCTGCCGCATGCTGGAGAACTGGGGCGGCGACGAAGCCTCCGTGGCCAATGTCGACCTGTCGCCGCTGACCGCGCCAACCGAAGCCACCCTGCTGGCCGCACTGGCCCAGTACCCGGAAGTGCTGGCCCGCGCCCAGGCCGAACTGGGCCCGCACCAGGTAGCGTTCTACCTGCGCGACCTGGCTGCCGCCCTGCACTCGTTCTACTTCGCCGAGAAAGTGCTGGTGGAAGACGAAGCAACCAAGCTGGCCCGCGTGGCCCTGATGGTTGCCACCCGCCAGGTGCTGCGCAACGGCCTGGCACTGATCGGCGTTTCCGCTCCTAACCAAATGTAAGGTCCACATGGCTTTTCGCTCCCTGCGCTTTTCTCCGCGTCAGCAAGAAGGTAATACCTTAGTTGGCTTCATCATCGGCCTGGTCATCGGCCTGGTCATCGCCGTCGTCGTCGCCCTGAGCATCACCAAGGGCCAGACGCCGTTCACCGACAAGGCGCCGAAGAACGGCAAGCCGACCGATGAAGCGTCGGGCCAGATCGCCGATCCGAACAAGCCAATGTACGGCAGCAAGGATGCCGTGAAGAAGGCGAACAGCGAATTCGAGCGCGAAACGTCGAAGCAGGCTCCGGCCGATCAGCTGCAAAAGGTAGTGGACAGCATCCAGGCGCAGGGCCAGGCTCCGGCCAAGGCGCCTGCCGCGCCAGCCCCGGCTCCAACGCCGGCGCCGGCCACCACCTCGCCGGCAGCGCCGCCACCGGTCAATAGCGCTGCGCCACCGGCGCAGGCAGCCGCCCCGGCGCCTGCCCTGCCTGGCGAAGACAAATTCGTGTACTACCTGCAGGCCGGCGCCTTCCGCGAAGTCGGCGATGCCGAGAACACCCGCGCCAAGCTGGCCCTGCTGGGCTTCGAGGCCACGGTGTCCGACCGCGCCACCGACGCCGGCGTGCTGCACCGCGTGCGCATGGGTCCTTTCACCCAGGTGGAAGCCATGAACAAGGTGCGCGCCAAGCTGTCAGAGAACGGCATCGATGTTGCCGTCGTCCGCAATCAAAAATAAGGGAAGTCCGAGCGATGAAACTGTTTAAGCAGATCCTGGCCGTGGTCTTGTGCGGTGTGGCCTTCAGTGCCGGTGCGTCTCCGGCAGCCCCGGTAGCCGGCACCGATTATGTCGTGCTGCCAGAGCCGCAAGCGGTCGATACCGGCAAGAAGGTCGAAGTCATCGAGTTCTTCGCTTACTACTGCCCTCACTGCTATGCGCTGGAACCGGCCATGGCTGCCTGGGTCAAGAAGCAGGGCGACAACGTGGTCTTCAAGCGCATCCATGTGAGCCGCGGCCCGTCCGTGCTGCCGCAGCAAAAACTGTTCTTCGCACTGGAGGCCCTGGGACTGGTCGAACAGAACCACGCGAAAGTGTTCAACGCCATGCACGAGCAAGGCAATTCCCTGCGCAACGATGAGGCAGTGATTGCCTGGGCCGGCAGCAACGGCATCGACAAGGCGAAATTTACCGATGCCTATAACAGCTTCGGCGTGGCTGCCAAAGTGCGCCGCACGGAACGCATGATGGGCGATTACCGCGTCGACTACTGGCCGATGCTGGTGGTCGATGGCAAGTACATGACGTCCCCTGCCGAGGCAAACAAGAGCATCAAGCCTGTGCCTAACGAGGCCCAGCAGCACGCCAATGCGCTGACCGTGCTGGACTTCCTCGTGTCCAAGGCAAAGGCGGAGAAGAAGTAAAGCTTTGAAGCGCGTTTTCATTACCGGCGCCTCCAGCGGCATCGGGGCAGCACTGGCGGCACACTACGCCGCGCAAGGCTGCACCCTTGGCCTGCTGGGACGCCGCGCGGATGCGCTGCAGGCGCTTGCCGCCTCCCTCCCCAATCCGGAACGCCACCGCTGCTACGCGGCCGACGTCACCGACCATGCGGCGCTGCGCAGCGCGGCAGAAGCTTTCCTCGCTCATGCCGGTGGCTGCGACATCGTCATCGCCAGCGCGGGCATCTCGCACGGCACGATCACCGAATTGCCGGAAGACTTGCCGGTCTTCGAATCCATTATCGCCACCAACGTCACCGCAACCGTGGCGACCTTCTCGCCATTCATCGCCGCGATGCGGGCGCAAGGATCGCCGGCGCGCCTGGTCGGCATTGGCAGCGTTGCCGGCGTGCGCGGCCTGCCGGGCGGCGGCGCCTACAGCGCCTCCAAGGCTGCGGTGCGTGTATATTGCGAAGCGCTGCGGGTCGAGTTGCGCGGCAGCGCGATCAAGGTGGTCACCATTGCGCCGGGCTATATCGATACGCCGATGACGCAGCAGAACAAGTATCCGATGCCGTTCCTGATGCAGCCGGCCGCTTTCGCAGCGGCTGCAGCGCGCAGCATCGAGCGTGGCGACAGCTACCGCGTTATTCCCTTCGGCGCAGGCATGATTGCACGCTTGCTGCGCATGCTGCCGAACTGGCTGTTCGACCGCGCTTTCGCCAAAGCGCCGCACAAGGCGCGCAAGGGCAGCACATGAATGCAACACCTCTCGCCGTCCCGGCGATCCGCGCGCTGGTTGCCGACAGCGCATCCCACGTCGCCATTGAAGTGGTGGACGAAACCGGCTCCACCAATGCCGACTTGCTGGCGCGCGTGCCTTCGGCCGCGCAGTCGCCGGCGGCATTGCGCGGCCCCGTGCTGCGCGTAGCCGAGCGCCAGACCGCAGGCCGCGGCCGCGCCGGCCGCAGCTGGCTTTCCGCGCCGGGCGCATCGCTGACTTTCTCCGTCGCCTGGCCCTTCCGCGCACCGCTGCACCGCATGGTGGGCTTGCCGCTGGCGGTCGGGGTGGCGCTGGCCGAAACCGTGAATGGCCTGGGCGTGCCGGTCCAGCTCAAATGGCCGAACGACATGCTGAAGGATGGCGCCAAGCTGGCCGGCATCCTGGTCGAAACCCAGGCTGCGCCGGATGGCACCATCTGGGCCGTCATCGGCTGCGGCATGAACCTGCTGATGCCGGACGAAATGGAAGCGGCCATCGGCCGCGAAGTCTCTTCCGCGCCCTGGCTGGCGCAGATGGATCGCAATGCCTTGCTGGCGCAACTGCTCAGCCGCCTGTGCGCGGTGCTGGCGGAGTTCGACGATACCGGCTTTGCTGCCTTCACCGAGCGTTGGAACGCGCTGCAGGCGTGGCGCGGGCAGCCGGTGCGCCTGCTCGACCAGGGCGCAGTACAGCAGGAAGGCCTGGCGGCAGGCGTGGACGACCAGGGGCGACTCCTGCTCGACACGCCGTCCGGCCGCGTGGCCGTGCTGTCGGGCGACGTTTCACTAAGGCTTGCCCAATGAACTACGACCTGCTGATCGACGCCGGCAATACGCGCATCAAATGGGCCCTCGCCGCGCCCGGCGCCGCGCTTGGCGACTGGCTCGCACAAGGCGCGCATATGCACGCCGATGCCGCCGATTTCCCGGCCGCCCTCACTGCCGCGCTGGCCACTGCGCATCCAGGTAGCGCGCCTGCCATTGGCCGCGTGCTGATCGCCAACGTGGCCGGCCAGGCCGTGCGCGACACGCTGGCAGGCTGGCTGGCCGCGCCGCAGCTGCAGATCCCGCTGCAAGCCATCGAATGGTTCGCCTCGGTCCCGCAGCGCGCCGGCGTACGCAACGCTTACCGCAACCCGGCGCAACTGGGCTGCGACCGTTTCGCCGCCGCCATCGGCGCCCATGCCCTGTGCCCGGGCAAGGCCATCGTGGTTGCCAATTGCGGCACGGCGACCACCATCGACGCCATCACCGCCAACGGCACTTTCCTGGGCGGCATGATCCTGCCGGGACTGGGCCTGATGGCCACATCGCTGGCGAAAAACACCGCCCAGCTGCCGCAGATCAAGCCCGGCAAGCTGCCGGAAGGCTTCGCAGACAATACCGACGACGCCATCCTGTCCGGCTGCCTGGCCGCGCAAGCCGGCGCGATTGAACGCGCATTTGAGCTGCACCAGGCCGTAGAATGTATTATTTCCGGCGGCGCTGCGCCTTATGTTGCGCCAGCGGTCCCTGTGCCGCACCGCCACGTCGAAAACATTGTGATGATAGGACTGCACGCTGCCCTGCGCAGCGCCTGACCCGAATGGAGTGCCCGTGCTGAAACTGATATTCGCCCTGCTGCTGGTCGCTAACGCTGCGCTGTTTGCGTACGGCGAAGGCTACCTCGGCCAATTCAGCGGCAACGAGCACGAACCTGGGCGCCTGCAAAAGCAGCAGAATGCCGACAAGCTCCAGTTGATCAGCGCCAGCAAGGCCGAAAGCGCGGTAGCAGCGCTCGCCCCGCCGCCGCCGGTTCCGCGCGACGAACCGGTCACCGTCGCCTGCGTGGAAGTGGGCAACTTCGCGCTGGACGAGGCGCGCAAGTTTGAAAACCGCCTGGCGCCGCTCGAATTGGGCGACCGCCAGCAGCGCCGCAACGTGGCCGAGCAGGAAGTGTCGAGCTACATCGTGCACATCCCGCCGCAGGCCAGCCGCGCCGCCGCCGAAAAGAAGGCCGACGAGCTGCGTGAACTCGGGGTCACCAACTTCTTCATCCTGAACGACAGCTCGCCGCTGAAGTGGGGCATCTCGCTGGGCGTGTTCCGCACTGAAGCGGCCGCGCAGGCGCAACTGGCCGCGCTGGTCAAGCAAGGCGTGCAAACGGCCCGCGTGACGCCGCGCTACGCCAACAGCAAGCAGGTGTACTTCCAGTTCCGCGATATCAGCGAGGACGCCAAGGCGCGCATCGCCAAGGTCGCCGCCAAGTTCCCGGAACAGGAAAGCCGTTCCTGTACTACCGCTCGATAACGATCGGACGCAGCTTCAGGCTTGAAGGCAGCGCCTTGCCGGCTGCCTGCGCATCTTCACGGCTCGCATAAGGGCCGGCAAACAGGCGATAGAACTTGCCCGCCTGCTCCACGTCCAGTTTCAGGCCGGCGTCGCTGGCTTCCAGCCGCTTGCGCAGGCCGTCGGCGCCATCTTCGCGCGCATACGAACCCAGTTGCAGGTAGAAGCCCTGCTCGCCCGCCCCGCCCAGCAGGACAGGCTTGGCTTCGTCGCCGTTCGAAGATGCCAGCATCGGCGCCGCCTTCGGCATGCTCTGCGGTGCCTGCGCACTCGCCACGGAAGCCGTTGCCGTTGCACTACCGCCAGCTTTGCGCGCCGCGATCATGCGGTCGATTTCGGCCGGCGGCAGGTGCACCACCTCGAGCTGGGTGCTTCCATTGACCAGCAGGCCAAGTTTCAGCGCCGCCGTGTAGGAGACGTCGATAATGCGGGTGGAATGGAACGGCCCGCGGTCATTGATGCGCACCACGACCGAATTGCCGTTCGAGACATTGGTCACGCGTGCATAAGATGGAATCGGCAGCGTCGGGTGCGCCGCCGTCATCTTGTACATATCGTAGATTTCGCCGGACGAAGTACGCTGGCCATGGAACTTCTTGCCATACCAGGTACCCGGCCCGCGCTGCTTGAAGTCCGAACCCAAGGGGATCGGCTTGTAGGTCTTGCCGAAGACAACATACGGACGGTTGGAGTAAGGCGCCAGCGGATCGTTGCGCACTTCCGCATCCGGCGTTTCAATCAGGCCGGCAGGCGGGTTATCGCCCGGACCATCGTCCTGGTAGTAGGCGCCGCGCCCGGAGCCGGCCGCCGGCAGCACCGGAATGCCGGGTTGCGGCTTGGCCGTCACCGGCGAAGGCTGCTTGCGCGAAGCGGAGTCGGTCTGCGTGGTGCCGCAAGCGGCCAGCAGGGCGGCTGCCGCAAGCGGCAGGAGTCGGATTGCGTGCTTCTTCAAGTTTGCACCAGCTTTCTATGTCGCTGGATCGACATCAGGATGCCCGATGCCAATCCAAGTGTCAGCAGCGCAGTGCCGCCGTAGCTTATGAACGGCAGTGGCACGCCCACTACCGGAAGGATGCCGCTCACCATGCCCATGTTGACGAAGGCATAGGTGAAGAAAATCATCGTGATCGCGCCCGCCAGCAGGCGCGTAAACAGGTTAGGTGCGCCCGACGCGATCATCAGGCCGCGGCCGATCAGCAGCAGGTAGAGAAACATCAGGACCAGGTTGCCGACCAGGCCGAATTCCTCCGAAAACACGGCGAAAATGAAGTCCGTGGTGCGCTCTGGAATGAACTCCAGGTGCGCCTGGGTACCTTGCGTCCAGCCCTTGCCGGTCACGCCGCCGGAGCCGATCGCAATGGTCGACTGCAGGATGTGGAAGCCCTTGCCCAGCGGGTCCGAGGTAGGGTCGATCAGGGTCATGATCCGCTCGCGCTGGTAGTCGTGCATCATCGACCAGGCCACCGGCAGGCAGGCCGCGCCCATCACCACCAGCGCCAGGATGGCTTTCCATGCCAGTCCGGCCAGGAAGATCACGCAGGCGCCGGCGGCCACCACCAGCAGCGCCGTGCCCAGGTCGGGCTGGCGCGCGATCAGGAATACCGGAACCAGCAACAGTACCGCGCCCAACACATAGGCGTGCCAGCGCATATGGCCGTGGCGCTGCTGGAAATACCAGGCCAGCATCAGCGGCACCGCAATCTTGGCGAATTCGGAAGGCTGGATCTGCGCGAAGCCGAGGTTAAGCCAGCGCCGCGCACCCAGCTTGATGGTACCGAACAGCGCCACCGCCACCAGCAGCGACACCGTGACCGCGTAGGCCGGCAAGGCAATGCGCATCATGTTTTGCGGCGAGATGTTCGCCACGAACCACATCACCAGGAAGGACATGGCGATATTGCGCAACTGGTCCTCGATCTTGCCGGGAATGCCGATACTGGCCGAATACAGCGCGACCAGGCTGGTGGCCAGCAACATCACAATGACCAACATCAGCGGGCCGTCGAATACGGTCACATAAGGGCGCATGCGCCGCCACAGTGAACGCCTTTCATTGATAGGCATGCTGCCTCCTTAATCTTTCTTGCGCGGCGGACCTGCCGGCGGCTTCTGGTCCGCCGGTGCAGGTGCCTGCGGCGCCGGGGCTGGTGGCTGCGCCGCTGGCACCGCCGCCTGGCCTTGTTGCTGTGCGCGGCGCTCGGCGGCCGCATCCACGTCCTCCTCGGGCAGGTCTTCCACCGGAACGGTGACGGCATCTTCCTTCGGCACCGGTGTCGTTTCCTTCTCCGTCGGACGCTTGCCCAGCAGCCAGTAGTCCAGCACTTTGCGCGCGATCGGCGCCGCCACCGCGCCGCCGAAGCCTGCGTTCTCCACGATCAGCGCCAGCACGATCTTCGGCTTGTCGGCCGGAGCGAAGGCGGTGAACCAGGCATTATCGCGCAAGCGCTCATCCAGGCGCGCCGCGTTGTACTTCTCGTTGGCCTTGATCGCCACCACCTGCGCGGTACCGGTCTTGCCGCCCACGGTATAGCCGGCGTTCAGGAAGGCGCGGTAGCCGGTCGCCCCCGGCTCGGTGGTGACCCCCACCATCGCATCCTTGATGAAGTCGATGTTGGCCTGCTTGAGCGGGATGCGGTAGCTCTCTTTCGGCACGGTCAGCGCGCGCTTGCGGGTGCCGCCGTCTTCGATGATCTTGACCAGGTGCGGCTTCATTACCACGCCGTTATTGGCCAGGTTGGCCACCGCGTGCGCCACCTGCAGCGGCGTGTAGTTGTTGTAGCCGGAGCCGTTGGACACCGAAATCGTATCGCCCCCGACCCACTTGCCTGCCGCCGGATTCTTCTTGAAGCGCTGGCGTTTCCATTCCTGCGAAGGCAGCACGCCCTTCTTCTCGTTTTCCAGGTCGATGCCGGTCAACTGGCCAAAGCCGAACGGCGCCATGAAGTCATGGATCAAATCGATGCCCATGTCGCGGCCCAGCATGTAGTAATAGGTATTGCAGGACACGACGATCGACTTGCGCATGTCGACCATGCCGTGGCCGCCGACCACGTCGTCGCGGAACTTGTGGGTGCCCAGGTAGAAGAAGCCCGGATCGGCAATCGCCTGGCCGGTGGTGCGCTTGCCGGTTTCCAGCGCCGCCAGCGCCATGAAGGGCTTGAAGGTGGAGCCCGGCGCATAAGTACCCGACAGCGGCCGGTTCATCAGCGGCTTGTCCAGCGAGGTATTCAACTCGTTCCAGCTTTGCGCATCGATGCCATCGACGAACAGGTTGGGGTCGTAGCCAGGACGCGACACGTAGGCCAGCACGTCGCCGGTGCTCGGCTCGATCGCCACCAGCGCGCCGCGGTATTCGCCAAACGCCTCCTCCGCGACCTTCTGCAGTTCGATATCGATCGACAGGATCAGGTTGGAGCCGGGCGTCGCCGGCGTGCGCGACAGCGTGCGGATAGCGCGGCCGCCGGCAGTGCGCTCGACCTCTTCGTAGCCGGTAACGCCGTGCAGCTGGCGTTCATAGCTCTTTTCCAGGCCTTCCTTGCCGATATGTTCGGTGCCGTTGTAATTGGCTTCGTACTCGGTGCCCTCCAGCGCCTTGGACTCGGCCTGGTTGATGCGGCCGATATAGCCCACCACGTGCGAAGCGACTTCGCCCAGCGGATACTGGCGGAACAGGCGCGCCTGGATATCGACGCCGGGGAAGCGGAAACGGTTGGCGGCAAAACGCGCCACTTCCTCGTCGGTCAGGCGGCTGCGCAGCGGGACGCTGGTGAAGCTCTTGGACTCTTCCAGCAGCTTCCTGAAGCGGCGGCGGTCCTTGGTGGTGATCTCGACCAGCTTGGCCAGTTCGTCGATCACGTCTTCCATCGGCGCCGCCAGCTTGGACGGCGTGATCTCCAGCGTGATCGCAGAATAGTTCCGCGCCAGCACCACGCCGTTGCGGTCGAGGATCAGGCCGCGGCTCGGTACGATCGGCACCACCGCAATGCGGTTGTCCTCGGCCTTGGCAATGTAGTCGTTATGCTTGATGACCTGCAGCCAGATGAAGCGCGCCAGCAGCAGCGAGAAGCAAAAGAACACCAGCCCGCCCAGTACGGACAGTCGCACCCGGAAGCGGTGCAGGTCTTGCTCTGTATTCTTGAACTCGGTCATGCTCAGATCGGGCGGGTGTGGTCTTTATCCACGGCGCGGCGTTGCGGCGCCAGCAGCAGCATGGTAGCCAGTGGCCACAGCAGGGCCGCCACCACGCTTTCGATGAAGAAGAACCAGCCGGGGAACTTGCCGGCCACGATGAAGCGCACCACCATCTGCACGGTTTGCGCCAGCAGCAACAGCGGCAGCACGTGCAGGATCTGCGTCGTCACGCGGAACCACAGGATCCGGCGGTGCAGCATGATGGCGAAGTAGGACAGCAGCGTGTAGGCCAGTGCGTTCTCGCCCAGCAACGATGCGTCGTGCACGTCCATCAGCAGGCCGAGGAAGAACGCGGTGCCGATGCCGACCTTGCGCGGCTGGTGCACGCCCCAGAACACCAGGGTCAGCGCCACGAAGTCCGGCGCCGCGAAGAAGCGGCCCCACGGCAGCATGTTGAGCAGCACTGCGCAGAACAGGCTGAAGAAAATGAACAGCGGGCTGACCGGCAGCAGGATGTATTGTGGACGGTTCATCGGGTCGCCTCCTTCGGTGCTTGCGCGGCTGCCGGAGCCGGCGCTTCGGCGGTTTCCGCCTTGGCCTTTTCCTTATCCTTTTTCTTCGACGGCTTGGTGACCGGCTCCTCTTCCGGAGGACGCGGCGGCATTTCCGGCAGCGACATCAGGATCAGCAGCGCGGTATTGCGTTCGGTGCCGGCCAAAGGCGCGCACACCACGCGGCCGAAAGCGCCGCTGGCATTGCTCTCCACCTGCACCACGCGTGCCACGGCCAGGCCGGCCGGATACACGCCGTCGATGCCGGACGTAATCAGGATGTCGCCCACCACCACGTCGGCAGTCGGCGCCATGAAACGCAGGTCCAGGTTGCCCGACTGGCCGCGGCCCACCGCCACGGAACGCAGGCCATTGCGCAGGATCTGCACCGGAATCGCCTGTTCCTTGTCGGTCAGCAGGGTCACTTCGGAAGTGAACGGGAACACGCGCGTCACCTGCCCTACCACGCCCTGGTTGTCGATCACCGGCAGGCCGGCGGAGACACCATGCTGGATGCCGCGGTTCAGGATCACCTTGCGCGTGAACACATCGCGCGCTTCGTAAAGGATTTCAGCCAGCTGCGACTTGCCCGGCACGCGCTGCTGCGCATCGAGCAGCTTGCGCAGCTGGTTATTCTCAGCCTGATAGAGCTGCGCCTGCTGCAAGGCCTGCGAAGCGGCGATCTGTTGCTGCTGCAGCACGCTGACCTGCTTCTCCAGCTTCGACAGCGTGGAGAAGTAGTCGCCCATGCCGTACATTGCATCGCGCGGCAGCAGTGCGATCTTCTGCAGGGGATAGAGGACAAAGCCGACGCCCTGCCGAACTGCCGTCAGCGCATTCACGCGCGAATCGGCCAGCAGCAGCGCAATCGAAATGCACGCGAACACCATCATCTTGAAACGGGCGGACGCGCCTTGCTTGAACAGTGGCGGTGGACTGTATTCCATGTCTTCCAATTAAGAAGGGCAGCTTCCGCTGCCCTTTTTCTCAACCTTACTCGTAGGAGAAGATGGACCCCAGCTGGTCCATGCGCTCCAGCGCCAGGCCGGAGCCGCGCACCACGCAGGTCAGAGGGTCTTCTGCCACCAGCACCGGCAGGCCGGTTTCTTCCATCAGCAGGCGGTCCAGGTCGCGCAGCAGCGCGCCGCCGCCGGTCAGCATCATGCCTTTTTCGGCGATGTCGGCGCCCAGTTCCGGCGGAGTCTGTTCCAGCGCGTTCTTGACGGCGGAGACGATGTTGTTCAGCGGGTCGGTCAGCGCTTCCAGGATCTCGTTGGACGAGATGGTGAAGGAGCGCGGGATGCCTTCCGACAGGTTGCGGCCCTTGACTTCCATTTCCTTGACTTCGGAGCCAGGGAAGGCGGAGCCGATAGCCTTCTTGATCGCTTCAGCGGTCTGTTCGCCGATCAGCATGCCGTAGTTGCGGCGGATGTAGTTGACGATCGCTTCGTCGAACTTGTCGCCGCCCACGCGCACGGAGCCCTTGTAGACCATGCCGCCCAGCGAGATGATGCCCACTTCGGTGGTGCCGCCGCCGATGTCGACCACCATGGAGCCGGTCGCGTCGGACACAGGCAGGCCGGCACCGATTGCCGCTGCCATTGGTTCTTCGATCAGGTACACCTGCGATGCACCGGCGCCGAGGGCCGATTCGCGGATCGCACGGCGCTCCACCTGGGTCGAGCCGCAAGGCACGCAAATGATGATGCGCGGCGATGGGCGGAAGAATTTGGAATCGTGCACCATGCGGATGAACTGCTTCAGCATCTGCTCGGTGACGGTGAAGTCAGCGATCACGCCGTCTTTCATCGGGCGGATCGCCTCGATGTTGCCAGGCACCTTGCCCAGCATCTGTTTTGCTTCCTTACCAACGGCCTGGATCGTTTTCTTGCCGTTTGGGCCACCTTCCTGGCGGATCGCCACGACGGAAGGCTCGTCCAGCACGATGCCGGAGCCGCGGACGTAAATCAGGGTGTTCGCCGTACCCAGGTCGATGGCCAGGTCAGACGAGATATAGCGACGTAAAAAACCAAACATGAGTGTCCTGTAGGGCGCTGTGCGCAAAATTCGTTATATGAGGTATCCGGTCAGATGCGGCCGGGCGGGTGTTCAGCACCAGCAGCGCATTAACCCGCGATTGTACCTTATAATCTACAGGTTATTTGCCCTAAATCCACTCTATTGTGCGAGCACGCAACCGTTGATTTATGCGGCGTTCGCCGCGATTTAACTGGTGATAGGCAATCAATCCAATAAATTACATTTTGACAATTCCATGTCCCTGACACTGAACGACGTTGAACGCATCGCCAAACTGGCCCAGTTGGAGATGGACGCTGAGCATTCAGCCAATATGCTGGACAAGCTGAACGGCATTTTCGCGCTGGCTGAGCAGATGCAAGCCGTGGATACCGAGGGCGTCGCCCCGCTGTCCCACCCGCTGGCCAATGCCATGCAGGTCGCCCTGCGCCTGCGCGAAGACGTGGTAACCGAGCCAAATCGCCGCGAGGAATACCAGCAAGTGGCGCCGAAGACTGAAGATGGCCTGTATCTGGTGCCGAAGGTGATCGAATAAAACCGGGAAATTCGCAGTGAGGGACGGGGGCTGGACCTAGGGCCAGTCCCCGCCTGCCGAGCGGGTCTGACCCTTGGGTCAGACCCTGGTTTACCGGTTTAAAGAGGAAAACGAATGCACACCAAAACAATCAAAGAGCTGTCCGAGCTCCTGCAAAAAAAGGAAGTCAGCGCCGTCCAACTGGCGACCCACTTCCTGGACCGAATTGAAAAAAGCGACCTGAACGCCTTCCTGCACGTGGACCGCGCCCTGACGCTGGCCCAGGCCGAAGAAGCCGACAAGCGCATCGCCAACGGCACCGCCACCCCGCTGACCGGCGTCCCGATCGCGCACAAGGACATTTTCGTGACCAAGGGCTGGCGCGCTACCGCCGGCTCGAAGATGCTGGCCAACTACGTCAGCCCGTTCGACGCCACCGTGGTGCAGAAACTGATGGATGCAGGCATGGTCACCCTGGGCAAGCTGAACTGCGACGAATTCGCGATGGGCTCCGCCAACGAGAACTCGGCCTTCGGCGCCGTGAAGAACCCTTGGGACAAGACTGCCATTCCTGGCGGCTCCTCCGGCGGTTCCGCCGCAGCGGTGGCCGCGCGTCTGGCGCCTGCCGCCACCGGCACCGACACCGGCGGCTCGATCCGTCAGCCGGCCGCGTTCTGCGGCATCACCGGCATCAAGCCAACCTATGGCCGTGCCTCCCGCTTTGGCATGATCGCCTATGCCTCCTCGCTGGACCAGGCAGGCCCGATGGCGCAGACTGCGGAAGACTGCGCCCTGCTGCTGTCGGCCATCACCGGTTTCGACGAACGCGACTCCACCAGCCTGACGCCTGAACAGGGCAACGTGGCGGAAGACTACAGCCGGGACCTGGACAAGCCACTGACCGGCCTGCGCATCGGCGTGCCAAAAGAATACTTCGGCGAAGGCATTGCGGCCGACGTCGAGAAAGCCGTGCGCGCCGCGCTGGCCAAGTTCGTGGAACTGGGCGCCACCCTGGTCGACATTTCGCTGCCGAACACCGCGCTGTCGATCCCTGCCTACTACATGATCGCCCCGGCCGAAGCCTCGTCCAACCTGTCGCGCTTTGACGGCGTGCGCTACGGCCACCGCGCCGAAGGCTACAAGGACCTGCAGGACATGTACAAGAAGAGCCGTGCCCAAGGCTTTGGCCCGGAAGTACAGCGCCGCATCATGGTCGGCACCTACATCCTGTGCCACGGCTACTACGACGCCTACTACCTGAAAGCGCAGAAGATCCGCCGCAAGATCACCCAGGACTTCGCCAATGTGCTGGGCAGCCAGTGCGACGTGATCATGGGACCAGTGGCTCCGACCGTGGCCTGGGACCTGGGCTCTAAGGCAGACGATCCGGTAGCGAACTACCTGGCCGACATCTTCACCCTGTCCACCAGCCTGGCCGGCTTGCCTGGCATGTCCATCCCTTGCGGATTCGGCGAAGGCGAGAAGAACGCCAACCGCCCGGTCGGCCTGCAGATCATCGGCAACTACTTCGCTGAAGCGAAGCTGCTGAATGTGGCCCACCAGTTCCAGCAAGCTACCGATTGGCACAAACGCGCTCCAGCCGCTATCTAAGGAAAAAGAATATGGAATGGGAAGTCGTCATCGGTATTGAGAACCACGTACAACTCACTACCGACTCCAAAATTTTCAGCGGCTCGCCGACCAAGTTCGGCGCCGAACCAAACACCCAGGCCAGCCCGGTCGACCTGGCGCTGCCAGGCGTGCTGCCAGTGATGAACAAGCAGGCCGTCGACCGTGCGATCCGCTTCGGCCTCGCCGTGGGCGCCAAAGTAGCGCCGCAGTCGATCTTCGCCCGCAAGAATTACTTCTACCCGGACCTGCCGAAGGGCTACCAGATCTCGCAGTTCGAAGATCCAGTCGTCCAGGGCGGCCAGTTGACCTTCGGCTTCGAGAAGGACGGCCAGTTCGTCACGCGCACCGTGAACCTGACCCGCGCCCACCTGGAAGAAGACGCAGGCAAGTCGCTGCACGAGGACTACCACGGCATGTCGGGCATCGACCTGAATCGCGCCGGCACCCCGCTGCTGGAGATCGTTTCCGAACCGGAGATCCGCTCCGCAGCTGAAGCCGTGGCCTACTGCAAGGCCCTGCATGGCCTCGTCATGTGGCTGGGCATCTGCGACGGCAATATGCAGGAAGGCTCGTTCCGCTGCGACATCAACGTGTCCGTACGCCCGAAAGGCCAGAAGGAATTCGGCACCCGCTGCGAGATCAAGAACCTGAACTCGTTCCGCTTCATCGAAGAAGCCGTGCACGTGGAAGTCGCGCGCCAGATCGAACTGATCGAAGATGGCGGCAAGGTGGTGCAGGCGACCCGCCTGTACGATCCGGACAAGAAGGTCACCCGCGAAATGCGCACCAAGGAAGACGCGCAGGACTACCGCTACTTCCCTGACCCGGACCTGCCGCCGCTGACCATTGGCGCCGACTGGATCGAGCGCGTGAAAGCCTCCATGCCGGAACTGCCAGCCGTGATGCGCGCGCGCTTCGTGGAAGAGTACAAGCTGCCGGAATACGATTCGCTGGTGCTGACCGCCTCCAAGGGCATGGCCACCTACTTCGAAGCCGTGGTTGCTGCTGCAGGCAAGGAAAACGCCAAGGCCGCCGCCAACTGGCTGATGGGCGACGTATCGTCGACCCTGAACCGTGAAGGCGTAGAAATCACCGAAGCGCCGGTACTGCCTGCGCAGCTGGCCGGCATGCTGAAGCGCATCGCCGACGGCACGATCTCCAACAAGATCGCGAAGGAAGTATTCGGCGCAATGTGGGAAGCCAAGTCGGAAGACCCGAACCTGGTTGATGTGATCATCGAGCAGAAAGGCCTGAAGCAGATTTCCGACACCGGCGCGCTGGAAGCCATCGTCAACGAGGTTATTGCCAACAACGAGAAGTCCGTTGAGCAGTACCGCGCGGGCAAGGAAGCGGCCATCAACGCACTGATCGGCCAGGCGATGAAAGCCTCGAAAGGCAAGGCCAATCCGGCCCAGCTGACCGAGCTCCTGAAGAAGAAGCTGGCTTCTTAAACCTGGGTCTGACCCGCAGGGTCAGACCCCGTCTGCAGCACAGCCAGGGGTTTCGGTTGTGCGATTTTGATCTTCGACAAAAGTCAAAAGACTAGAACCAGCACCGCGGCCGCGAGATCATACAGGGTCAGGCACTTGTGCCTGACCCTGGTTTACCGGTTTTGACAGGTGCCCGCACATCCAGCGAAGAATATCCGCAAAGATCTCCTCGCGATTCACCTCATTGAAATTCTCGTGATAGTTCGCATGCTGCACGTGGCACTCCAGCAGCTTGGGATCAATCATCGCCAGCAGGTCCAAAGTCGCCTTCGGGTCGGCCAGCTTGTCATCCCCTGCAACAACCGCGTATAACGGCCAGCGCCAGGTCGGCATCTTCTCCGCCAGGCCCTTCTGCGCCCCCTGCAGCGCCACGCCGAACCGCACCGTGCACTCGCGCGCCCGCACATCATCCGCCTCATCGCGGTGATGGCGCGCCGTAATCGCAGAATCATGAGTCAGCACATCGGTCAGCGACGCCATCGGCACCTTCATGGTCGGCGCCAAAGCCGCCAGCACGCCGGACAACTTCTCCAGCACCGCCGGCACCTTGATTGCATTCACGTAATATGGCGACGACAGCACAAAGCCCTTCACCAGCGGATCGCGCTCCAGCACTTCAAGCCCGAAGCGGGTCGCAATCAAAGCCCCCATCGAGTGCCCCATGATGAAGACCGGCACGCCCGGATAATGCTGCTTAACCCAGTGCAGGAACAGCTCCACCTCTTCAATGAACACGCCGAAGTCCGGAATATCCACGCGGCGCGCATTCTCATGCCCGCACAGGTCGAACGCCACGGTAGCAAAGCGGTGCTGCTTGAAATACAGCGCCGGCGTCACATAGTCGCCAGCATGCGCCAGTCCACCGTGGATGGCCAGCAGCACGCCGGCCGCAGGCTTTTCCGGTTCCCAGATATGGATCTTGCGTTCGGCGCCGTTGCGCCCCTTGAAGGTAGCGAAACGGTCTTCGGAGAATCGGTTCATGCGGTCAGGAGGAAATGCTCAACGCAATGCCCATCTCCAGCAGCAGCGAGAGGTCGGCCAGCGTGAAATCGAGGGTGGATGCGCCCTGGTTGGGCGCGGCGGGAGCGAAGGCAACGCGCAATTCGGCCTGGATCGGCGCCACGTCGAAGGTGATGCCGCGCGCCTGGCACTCGTGCAGATAGGCGCGCACCTGGCGCATCAAGGCGTCGGGATCGGGATCGGTACCCAGCGTGGCGTAGAAACCGTGGTCAAGGCGGGTGCGGCCGGTGGGGCTGGTGTCGCCCTTCTTCCAGTCGCTTTCGGGCTCGCTGGGGAGCCCGTCCCGCACGTCCGCCACAGCGGCCTGGTCGCCGTACACCTTGAGCGTTGCGATGTTCATTACTTTCCTCGTTCCAATGTTGTAAGGAAGTAATCGCAGTCTAGCACAACGCCCGCCCGGCGCCAGCCCGCTTTATTCGACGCCGTACTTGCTGCGGTAGGCGGCGACAGCGTCCTTGTACTGTGCAAGCGACGGATCGGCCGACAGGTAGGTGAACAGGTCGGACAGGTTGCCGATCGAGATCACCGGAATGCCGTAGTTCTTGCTCACTTCCTGCACTGCCGACAACTCGGACATCTGGCCATCCTTGCCGCCGCGCTCCATGCGGTCCAGCGCGATCAGCACGGCGCATGGCTCGGCGCCGGCATTGCGGATCATTTCAACGGATTCGCGCACCGAGGTGCCGGCCGAGATCACATCGTCAATGATGACAACTTTGCCAGTCAGCTTGGCGCCCACCAGGGTGCCGCCTTCGCCGTGATCCTTGGCTTCCTTGCGGTTATAGGCGAAAGAAGTGTTGCGGCCTTTGCCGGCCAGCGCCATCGAGGTCGCGGAGGCCAGGGTAATGCCCTTGTAGGCCGGACCAAACAGCATGTCGAATTCAACGCCGGAGTCCAGCAGGGTCTGGGCGTAGAAGTCGGCCAGGCGGGCCAAAGTCGCGCCGTCATGGAACAGGCCCGCGTTGAAGAAATAGGGCGATTGCCGCCCTGCTTTGGTCGTAAACTCGCCGAATTTCAGCACTCCCGCCTGTACGGAAAACGCGATAAACTCTTGCCTCAAATTGCTCATAGTGCACCCATCTCTGTTCAAAGTGCCGATATTTTAACCGGAACACCTATGCCAAAAATCATTTCCGCAAACCTGAACGGTATCCGCTCCGCCGCCAAGAAGGGCTTTTTCAACTGGATGGGGACGATCGACGCCGACATCATCTGCGTGCAGGAATTGAAGGCGCAGGCGCCGGACATGACTGAGGAATTCCTCAACCCGCATGGCTACCACGGCCACTTCCACTACGCGGAAAAGAAAGGCTATTCCGGCACCGGCATCTACAGCAAGGTGGCGCCTGACCGCGTGGAAATAGGCTTCGGCAGCGAAGAATTCGACGCTGAAGGCCGCTATGTGCGCGCCGATTTCGGCAACCTGACCGTGATTTCGGTGTACTGCCCTTCCGGCTCCTCGTCGGAAGAACGCCAGCTCGCCAAGTTCCGCTTCATGGACCTGTTCCTGCCGCACCTTCAGCAACTGCGCGCCGAAGGCCGCGAGTTCGTGATCTGCGGCGACTGGAACATCGCCCACAAAGAGATCGATCTGAAAAACTGGAAGGGCAACCTGAAGAACTCCGGTTTCCTGCCCGAAGAACGCGCCTGGATGACCAAGCTGTTCGACGAAGTCGGCTACGTCGACGTGCACCGCGGCCTCGACCAGCGCCCCGAGCAATACACCTGGTGGTCCAACCGTGGCCAGGCCTACGCAAAGAACGTGGGCTGGCGCATCGACTACCACGTCGCTACCCCGGGCATCGCATCCAAAGCGCATACCGTGTCGGTCTACAAGGACGAAAAGTTCTCCGACCACGCACCTCTGATCATCGAATACCACGCCTGATGCGACGCTCACTAGCCGCTTTGCTGCTCACTTGCGCCGGCACTGCCGGCGCGGCCGACGCGGCTGTGATCATCGACAGCACCCGGTCCTTCATGCCGAACTCCATACCGCGCAATGCGGCCTGGCTGGGACTGTTCTGCCAGAAGCTGGAATGCGAACTGCGCCCCGTCGGCGTTGATGTCAGCACAGGCAGCGCCAAGAACGTCCTGGACGAAGATGAAAACCTGGATAGCGTCGCTGTTGACGGCAAGCCGCGCGCGGTATTCGCCAACCTGCCGCTCAAGCCCGGCAAGGTCGTCACCTGGCACGCGATGACCGACGAACAGTATTTCGGCAGCCCGCAGTACGAGAAACTGCGCAAGCTAGGGAAATGGACCTTGCCCGGCGGCTCGCAGCAATTAACGCTGTCCTGGGTCAAAACCGCAGAAGGGCGCAAGCGCTACCACCTCTCCGACGGCTCCACCAGGCAGTTCCTGTTTGCCGTGGACGCCTTGAGCCACTACGAGGGCGACACCACACCTGTGGTCTACTGGGCCGGCGACCTCGATGGCGACGGCAAGGCTGATTTGCTGCTGGCGATCCCGGACGACAATTGCGGCTATGACGAAAGGCTTTATCTCTCCGGCGGCAGCGCCGACGGGACTTTGCTGCGCAAGGCTGCCCACATCTCCGGCCGCGAAGCAGCCTGCGGCTGCTAAGCAACGCGCGGCTTGCTGGCCGCATTGGCTTATGCCATCCTGCATATTCTTTTCAAAAAAACAAGGGAAAGACTATGCAGCAGAGTACGCCCACCAAGCGCCTCGCGCGCACTGCCGGCTTGCTGTACCTGGTTGTCGTCGTCGCCGGCATCTTTGCCTTGATGTATGTGCCTTCCCAACTCAGGATAGGCAATGACCCCGCCACAGCCCTCGCCAGCATCGATGCCCACGAAGGCCTGTTCCGTGCCGGGATCGCAGCGAGCCTGGTGTGCTACCTCGCCTTCCTGCTGTTGCCTCTCGCGCTCTACAAACTCCTCAGTTCATATGGCCGCAATGCGGCAGCGGTAATGGTGGCGCTGGCCGTGGCCAGTGTTCCGCTGTCATTTGCCAACGTCGGCCACCGGTTGGAAGTGCTGAACCTTGTCAGCGGCGCCGACTACCTGCACGGCATAGCGCCGGACGCGCTGGCGCAGCAGGTCATGCTGTCGCTGAAGGCTTACAGCAAGGGCATGATCCTGAACCAGGTGTTCTGGAGCCTGTGGCTGGCGCCCTTCGGCTACCTGGTTTACAAGTCCGGCATCTTGCCCAAGCTGCTCGGCATCCTGCTGATGGTTGGCAGCGCCGGCTATGCGGCCGAGGCCTTCGGCTACATCCTGCTGGCCGATTTCGCGACGCTGCCGGGTGCCGAGCTGTTGTCGATCCCAGCCTCGCTGGGCGAGATCGGGACTTGCCTGTGGCTGTGCGTCATGGGCGCGCGCGAGCCGGCGCCGAGCGTGGAAGCCTATAATACGGGGATAAAAATCGCCCGGAATTAAAAATGAAATCTGTATTGGTACTTTTCCTGCTCACGATCAAGAGCAGCTTTATCAACGACGAGGAAACCGAAGCCACCGACGAGCAATTCGACACCATCCAGTTCGTGCAGACGGACAAAGGCACCTGGCGCTTCAAGACCTTCGCCGAAGACGAGGATGTGCACTTGTGGAGCATCGAGGCGGACGGCGACCTGGTCGAACTGGCGATCGAAACCACCAACCGCCACTATGGCGACGTAATCGACGAAGCCTTCATCATCGAGAGCGATGACGGCGTGGAAGGCTTGCGCCGCGAGCTGAAAAAGCAGGGCTTGAGCGACAACCTGCAAATCTCTCCTAAAGGTCCGCTGTTCTGGGCGCCGCCAGGCTCCAGCTACAGCCCCAAGTCCGCGCCGGCGCACTGATCGAATTAAAGCACCCATCAGCGCCCTAGTTGTTTAAAATGCCAAACTTTAAACAACTATTGCGCTGGCCATGAACCAAGTCCTGACACCGCCAAACGAAGAAAACAGCAGCATCGACAAAATCGCGCTCGCCAAGCAACTGGCCGGCGATATCACACGCGGCGCCGGTGCCGGCATTGTGCGCACTGTGCTGGCAGTGCTGGCGGCCGTGGTCGTGAACGCGCTGGGCGTCACCCTGCTGTTCCGCAGCGAACTCGGTGGCGGCCATGGCTCCGCAATGATTTACGCCGCCTTTGTCGGCGCTCCATTCATCATCGGCGTGGGCCTGACCGGCATGATGGCTTATAAGCTTGGCTTGCAGGGCATCCTGGCGCGCGTGGTGGAAAGCCAGTCGGGCCTGATCGCCAAACTGGGCGCGGGCATCCTGGAATCCTTCCTGCGCAGCGTAAAGTATGAACCGGGCCGCCCGCTATCGGAAAAATTCCTCGGTGGCTGGCGCAGCTTCCTGAACCTGCAATCGGGCTTGCCAAAACCGCTGCCATGGCTGCTCGCCAGCCTGACCTCGCGCATCCCGCTGGCAGAAACCATTACCGAAGTCGCCACCACCGGCATGACGCTGCGCGAAGTAGCGCATGCTGCAATGACGCGCACAATTTCGGAAGGTGCCGCCGGCAGCCTGCGCCCTTCCAACCATGCCTTGTTCATCGCACTCGCGATCCAGTTCGGCATGTGGTTCCCAATCGGCGTGCTGGTGCGCTACATGTTCGGCTAAGGACAACATGAAAAGATTAGCGGCTATTGCCCTGTTTGCCGCCTGCACTGCACATGCGGGCGACACCCTTCCGGTCCATGGCACCTGGACCGGCAAGATCGGTAACAGCGAGATCAATGCCTGCTTTACCCGGTACGATTCGCATTACTACTACCTCAAGCACCAACATGGAATTCAGCTCGCAGTTGCCGAAGAGAGCTCCAACACTTGGGTAGAGCAAGCCAAGAACCCTAAGACAAACGAGTTCGAGACAACCGGCACCTGGGAAATTAGCCGCATCGACGACGGCAGGCTGGAAGGGACCTGGAAAGGCACAGGCAAGAGTAAGCAGCAACACATCGTACTGACGCGTAGCGCTCCGGCGAATTCCGATCAATGCGGCGTCCCGTATTACGGCGCCCTTGGTAATTGGACAAACTACAAATTCGGGAATTCGAAACTGGGTGCGCTTTCGATCCGCACTGCCAATGCTCCCATTGGTTCGTCTTTCGAGTTACTGGGCGACTCGCCAGCAATACGCGCCATCAACACCTACGCGAAACGCTGGCGCGAGGAACAGGTTCAGAATGCATTCCACTGCGAACTGAATGGAGGCGGCGGCTGGGAAAGCAGCCTGACTCCGGAGCGCATCGTGGGCAATTACCTGCTGGTTGGGGACAATGAACAGGATAACTTCTGTGGTGGCGCTCACGGAAATTCAGCGCATTCAACGGCAATATTCGACCTGCGGGATGGCGCAATGGTAGACGGCTATGCATGGCTGACGGTCAGCAAGAAGGACTTGGCTGTAGCAGGCGAGGACGAGCCCAGACATCCATTGCGCGAGCTGATCGAAAAGCTGAATCCCCGCGATGATTGCACCAAGGAGTATGGCACCTACTTCGAGATTGGCGCTCCCTACCCTCGCAGCACAGGCATTGTGTTCCCTTCAAGGTATCCTCACGCAACGCGGGCATGCGACGATGAAATTGAAATCGGTTTCGCCAAGCTCGCCCCTTACCTGAACAAGGAAGGCAAGGCGCTAGCCAGGTCCCTCAAAGGAAAGCTATAGGCGCTGCCTGCTCTCGAAGTAGCGCCACTCTCCCGTCAAGGGATCGGGAAAGCCTATCGCTTTCGCCAGCAGCTTGAGTGGCGCCGACACGTCGTCCTGCTTGCACGGCAGGGCGACCGGATAGAAGACGTCGTTGACGATCGGGATGCCAAGCGACGACAAGTGCACACGCAACTGGTGCTGGCGGCCGGTGTGCGGCCACAGGCGGTACAGCACATGCTCGCCGCGCTGTTCGATCACGTCGATCATGGTTTCCGAATTCGGCTCGCCCGGCTCTTCCTTCATGGTGAAGAACTTGTCGCCCTCCACCATGCGGCTGCGGTAAACGAAAGGGAATTCGCGGCCCGGCAACGGGCCAGCCAGCGCTTCGTATTCCTTCTGCACCAGGCGTTTCTGGAACAGCGACTGGTAATCGCCGCGGCTGCGCGCATTGCAGGAAAAGATCACCAGCCCCGCCGTTTCACGGTCGAGCCGATGGATCGGTACTAGGTCTTCGATGCCCAGCTTGCGGCGTACCCGCACCAGCAGGGTCTCTTTGACGAAGCGGCCGGACGGAATCGTTGGCAGGAAGTGCGGCTTGTCGACCACCACGATGTGCTCGTCCTGGTGCAGCACTTCTTCTTCAAACGGAATCGGGAATTCGTAATCGAGCTCGCGGTAATACCAGATGCGGGCGCCGCGCACATAACGCGATCCGGGCTGCACCGGCACGCCCTTGCCGTCCACCACATCGCCGCGCGCCATGCGCTCGCGCCACTGGGCTTCGGTCACGGCGGGATAGTTGGCGGACATGAAGGTGATCATGTCCGGCCAGTCGCCCTCCGGCAGCCACAGGTAGCTGGGCGTGACGCCATCGCGCATCGGCAATGGCGGCGCGCCCGCGGCTTGCTTCGGGCGGGACATCTCAGGACTTCGGCAGCGGGGAAGTTTGGTAAGGCGGCAGCTTGTTCACGTCCAGGCCGCGCACGCGGGCGTAGACCGGCAGCACCAGAGGCATCTGCTTCTGCATGTCCTGGATGCGCGAATTGCCGCTCGGGTGGGTGGACAGGAATTCCATCGGCTGCTGCGCATTGACGGCGCCCATCTTCTGCCACAGCGCGATGCCTGCGCGCGGATCATAGCCGGCGCGGGCGGCCAGGTCGATGCCAACCAGGTCGGACTCCGTTTCGTCGCCGCGCGAGAATTTCATCACAGTCAGCTGGCCTGCCACATTGGCGCCGGCGTCGGTGATGCGCGGGTCGATGCCGAGGTAGGACGACAGCACGGCGCCACCCAGCTTGCTGGCCAGCGACACGGCGGTCGATTGCACCGCGCGCTTGCGGGCGTGCTCGCGCAGGGCGTGGGCAATTTCGTGGCCCATCACCATCGCCACTTCATCGTCGGTCAGGTTCAACTTGGTCAGGATGCCGGTAAAGAAGGCAATACGGCCGCCCGGCATGCAGAAAGCATTGACCTGGTCGGAGTTGAGCAGGTTGACTTCCCATTGCCAGTTGGCGGCGGATGGATTCCAGCGCTGGGCATTTGGCACGATGCGGGCGGCAATGGCGCGCAGGCGCTTGACCTGCGGGTCGGATTCCGGCACCAGCGCTTCCTTCTGCTTGGCTTCATTCAGCAGTTGGGAGTACTGCAGCTTGGACTGCTGGTCCATTTCCTGCTCATCAGCAAAGACGCGCAGGCGCGAAAGCTTGGTGACGGGGATACCGTCGGCTTTGGGATTCATTGGCGCAGGCGCCTGCGCCGACGAAGCGGTGCTGGCGGCCAGCGCCAGCGCAATAAGGGTGAACTTGAACTTCTTCATGGCTTTAAGATAACACAGCTTGGCTGGATTGCTTTTTCCGGAGACGGAACACGGCCAGGTCGCCGCGCAGGTTAGGCAGGACCGAAACGGTTTTACCCTCGGCCAGCGCCACGCATTCGATCACTTCCAGCCCCACTTCTTCCGCCAGTTCCTGGAAGTCGTAGATGGTGGCGCAGCGCACGTTCGGCGTGTCGTGCCACTGGTATGGCAGCGACTTGGAAACCGGCATGCGCCCTTTCAGCAGCGCCACGCGATGCGGCCAGTAAGCGAAATTAGGGAAGGACACGATGGCTTCGCGGCCCACACGCACGATGTCGCGCAGCAGGTCTTCCACGTGCTTCATCATCTGCAGCGAGGATAGGCACAGCACCGTGTCGAAGGAGTTGTCGCCGAACATGCCCAAGCCGTTCTCGAAGTCCTGCTGGATCACGCGCACGCCACGCCGGGTCGAAGCCAGCACCTGTTCGTCCGCCAGCTCCAGGCCGTAGCCGGTGCAGCGCTTGCCGGTCTGCAGGTAATCCATCATCACGCCGTCACCGCAGCCCACATCGAGAACGTGGGCGCCTTCGCGCACCCAATGCGCAATGAAGGCCAGGTCGGGACGGGCGCTGCTCAGGTCATCGAAAGTCATGCTGCTTGTTCCTTGTTCGTTTCTTTCCACACTTGCTCGTAGTAGGCGCGCACCATGTTCATATAACGCGAGTCCTCGAGCAGGAAGGCATCGTGGCCGTGCGGCGCGTCGATTTCGGCGTAAGTCACCTCGCGGCGGTTGGCCAGCAGCGCCTGCACGATCTCGCGGCTGCGCTCCGGCGAGAAGCGCCAGTCGGTGGTGAAGGAAGCGAGGAAGAACTTGGCTTTCGTGCCGGCCAGGGTTTTCGTCAGGTCGCCGTCGAATTTGCGCGCCGGGTCGAAGTAGTCGAGCGCCTTGGTGATCAGCAGGTAGGTATTGGCGTCGAAATACTCGGCGAATTTGTCGCCCTGGTAGCGCAGGTAGGACTCGATCTCGAAGTCGATGCCGAAGCCGAACTTGTAGTCGCCGCCGCTGGCTGCAATATCGCGCAGCTTGCGCCCGAACTTCTCTGCCATGTCGTCGTCCGACAGGTAGGTGATGTGGCCGATCATGCGCGCCACTTTCAGGCCATTCTTCGGCACCGCGCTGTGTTCATAGAAATCGCCGCCGTGATAATCCGGGTCCGACAGGATCGCCTGGCGGGCCACGTCGTTGAAGGCGATGTTCTGCGCCGACAGCTTTGGCGTGGAGGCGATTACCAGGCAGTGGCGCAGGCGCTCGGGGTACATGATGGACCAGGCCAGGGCTTGCATGCCGCCCAGGGAACCGCCCATCACGGCGGCAAACTGCTGGATGCCCAGCTGGTCGGCCAGGCGTGCCTGTGCCGCTACCCAGTCTTCCACCGTCACCACAGGGAAAGCGGCGCCGTATTGCTTGCCGGTTTCCGGATTGATGTGCATCGGGCCGGTCGAACCGAAGCAGGAGCCAAGGTTGTTGACGCCGATGACGAAGAACTTGTCGGTATCCAGCGGCTTGCCCGGGCCGACCATATTGTCCCACCAGCCCACGTTCTTCGGGTTATCCGCGTAATAGCCGGCCACGTGGTGCGAAGCATTCAGCGCGTGGCACACCAGCACCGCATTGGATTTGTCCGCATTCAGCGTGCCATAGGTCTCGTACATCAGCATGTAGTCGCGCAGGGACGCTCCGCTCTGTAGCTGAAGGGGTTCCGCAAAGTGCATTGTCTGCGGCGAGACGATTCCAATCGAAGGCATGTGAATCCGGTTGTAAAAAGAGTTGGTGTTACAGGGCTTGCAGGGCGTTGACAGCGTCGGCAATGGTATCAGGGTCCATGCCGCGCATGATCTTGCGCATCTGCGGCGCAATCTGTTCCAGGTCGCTGTTCAGGATTTCCTGCTTGACCGCCAGCAGCTGCGACGGGTGCATCGAGAATTCGCGCAAGCCCATGCCCAATAGCAGGCGGGTCATCTTGGTATCGCCCGCCATTTCGCCGCAAACGGCGACTTCGATGCCGGCTTTGTGGCCGGCGGCAATGGTCATCGCTATCAGTTGCAGGATGGCCGGGTGCAGCGGGTCGTACAGGTGCGCCACTTCATAATCGACGCGGTCGATCGCCAGCGTGTACTGGATCAGGTCATTGGTTCCAATGGAGAGGAAATCCATCTTCTTGACGAACATCGGCAGCGCCAGCGCCGCAGCCGGGATTTCGATCATGGCGCCAACCTGCACGTTCGGGTCGTACTTTTCCCCTGCTTCGTCCAGCTGCGCCTTGGCGCGCTTGATCATGGCCAGCGACTGCTCGATCTCGAAGGCATGCGCCATCATCGGGATCAGGATGCGCACTTTGCCGTGCACCGAGGCGCGCAGGATGGCGCGCAACTGGGTCAGGAAGATTTGCGGTTCGGCCAGGCAGTAGCGGATGGCGCGCAAGCCCAGTGCCGGATTGAGCGCGGTGTGCTCCATCTGGTCCAGCGGCTTGTCGGCGCCGATATCGAGCGTGCGGATCGTCACCGGGCGGCCTTTCATGGCCAGCACGGCTTTGGTGTACTGCTCGTATTGTTCGTTCTCGGACGGCATGTCGCCGTCGCGGCCCATGAACAGGAATTCGGAGCGGAACAGGCCAACGCCGTTGGCGCCCGATTCCATCGCGTGTTCGCAATCTTCCGGCAGCTCGATATTCGCCATCAGGGCGATCTGCGTGCCGTCTTTGGTAACGGCTGGGGTCTTTTTCAGCTTGCCCAGCTTCTTGCGGGCGCGCATTGCAGCCAGCTGGCGCTCGCGGTACTGCTCCAGTACTTGCGCGCTCGGGGTGACGATCACCACGCCGGCATCGCCGTCGATGATCACCCAATCGTCCTGCTGGATCAGGGTGGAAGCCTGCGACATGCCGACAGCGGCCGGAATGTCGAGCGATCGCGCCACGATGGCAGTGTGCGAGTTCTGGCCGCCCACATCGGTCACGAAGCCGATGAAGGAGCGGTCGCGGAACTTCAGCATGTCGGCCGGCGAGATATCGTGGGCCACCACGATCATCTGGGCCAGGAATTCATCGCCTTCGAGTTCGGCCTGCTTTGGCAGCAGCGGTTCGCTGCCCATCAGGACTTTCAGCACCCGCTCGGCCACTTGCTGGATGTCGGCCTTGCGCTCGCGCAGGTAAGGGTCTTCGATTTCGTCGAACTGCGCCGACAGCTCGTCGATCTGGGTCAGCAGCGCCCATTCGGCGTTGTAGTGGCGGCTCCGGATGATGTCCAGCGGCGCCTCGGAAATCATCGGGTCCGACAGGATCAGCGCGTGGACGTCGATGAAGGCGCCCAGCTCCGTCGGGGCATCCTTCGGCAACTCATTCCACAGCGTCTGCAGCTCGCGGTGCACGGCAGCCAGCGCCTGCTGCAGGCGCTTCACTTCCGCTTCCACGTGCTCTTCGGAGATCAGGTAGTGCTTTACATCGAGCGCCGCCGGCGCAAGGATATGCGCGCGGCCGATCGCGATGCCTCGCGAAACCGGAATTCCGTGGAGGGAGAACGATGCCATCGGGCTGCCGTCCCGCATTTACTCGCCTTCGCCGAACTTGTCGTTGACCAGTGCGGCCAGGGCGTTGATGCAATCCTGTTCATCGGCGCCGTCCGCTTCCAGCAGGACTTTGGCGCCCTTGCCAGCAGCCAGCATCATCACGCCCATGATGGACTTGGCGTTGATGCGGCGACCGTTACGGGACAGCCAGACATCGCTCTGGAATTTGGCTGCCAGTTGGGTGAATTTTGCAGAAGCACGTGCATGCAATCCGAGCTTGTTGATAATTTCAAGTTCTTGCTGAATCATGTTTTAGTTTTGATTAATTGACTCGGATACGGTTATCGACCTTGACCGCGCCATTCTGCGCGCCGGCCAGGGCCATTTCCACGACTACGTCCAGCGTATCGGTGCGGTAGGTGATGGCGCGCAGCAGCATGGGCAGGCTGATGCCCGCGACCACCTCGACCTGGCCCGCATCGGCCAGCTTGTTACAGCAATTGGCGGGCGTGCCGCCTTTGATATCGGTCATGACCAGCACGCCGGAACCTGTGTCGAGGCGCTTGATGGCTTCACGCGCCAGCTGCTGCACTTCGTTCAGGTCCTGGTCTGCCACCACGTCGATCGCCTCCAGTTTTTCAACCGGGGCCCGGAACACATGGGCTGCGGCAGCCAGGAAAGCCTGGCCCAGCGGCGCGTGTGTCATCAATAAAATCCCTACCATGTTTATCCTTGCTTGCCTGCCCGGGCTTCCACCGCATCGATGAACATGGACGCAACCTGGAAGCCAGTCTGCTGGGTGATCTCCTGGAAGCAGGTCGGGCTGGTGACGTTTACCTCGGTGAGGTAATCGCCGATCACGTCTAATCCTACCAGCAAGAGGCCGCGCGAAGCCAATTCCGGGCCCAGGGCTTCGGCGATTTCGCGGTCGCGCTGCGACAGCGGCTGGGCAACGCCGGTACCGCCGGCTGCCAGGTTGCCGCGCACTTCGCCCGCTTGCGGGATGCGCGCCAGGCAGTAAGGCACCGGCTTGCCGTCAATCAGCAGGATGCGCTTGTCGCCTTTGACGATGTCAGGGATGTAGCGCTGCGCCATGATGGTGCGCGCGCCGTGCAGGGTCAGGGTCTCGATGATGGAGCCAAGGTTCAGGCCATCGGCCTTCACGCGGAAGATGCCGGCGCCGCCCATGCCGTCCAGCGGCTTGAGGATCACGTCGCCATGTTCGGCCTGGAAGTCGCGCAGGCGGGTTTCGTCGCTGGTCACCAGGGTTGGCGCGGTGAACTGCGAGAACTGGGCGATGGACAGCTTTTCATTGTGGTCGCGGATGGCGGAAGGCTTGTTGAACACTTTCGCGCCCTGCTGTTCCGCCAACTGCAGCAGGTAGGTGCCGTAGACGTATTCCATGTCGAACGGCGGGTCCTTGCGCTGGATTACCGCGTCGAAGGCGGCCAGGCTGGTGTCTTCCGATGGCGCCGCCTTGTACCAGTCGTGCTGGTCGCCGGTCAGCTCGATGCGCGAGACGTGGGCCGTGACCTTGCCTTCCTTGAGCGCCATGTGGCGCTGCTGGAAGGCATACACCTCATGCCCCCGGCGCGCCGCCTCGGCCATCATGGCGAAGGTGGAGTCCTTGTAGATCTTGAAGCTGGACAGCGGGTCGGCGAGGAAGGCGATTTTCATGGATTAGTCCAAAAATGTAACAACTGATTCTAGCCTAAAACCGGTAAAACCGTGTCTGACCCACAGGGTCAGACACATTGCCAGCAGCCGCTGCGTCTTAGGTGTCAGACCCTGTGGGTCTGACACCGGGTTACCGGTTTTAGTAAACCTCCGGATCCGGATCCGTACGCTCCATCTCAAGAGAAGCCGCCAGCAGCGCCAGTCGCGCCACCACCCCATACACATAGAACCTATTCGGCGCCGCAGTCCCCGGCTTGGCCTTCACATCCGGCACCGCATGCTGCTGCGCGAACGCCAGCGGCACAAACTGCGAGCCCGGCGCGTTCAAGTTCTGGTCCGGCCCCTTCTCGCCGTGCACGCGGTAGAAGCCGCCCACCACATAGCGGTCAATCATATAGACAACCGGCTCGGCAAACGCTTCCTTGATGCTCTCGAAAGTCGGCACGCCCTCCTGGATATTCAGGTCGGTCACCGCCTTGCCATCCTTGATCACGGTCATGCGCGCGCGCTGCTCTTCCGACAATTCTTTCAGCTCAGCCGCATCGCGAATGGTGATGATGCCCTTGCCATACGTGCCGGCGTCCGGCTTGATGATGACAAAAGGCTTCTCCTTGATCCCATATTCCTTGTACTTCTTACGGATCTTGGCCAGCACCGCATCCACCGAAGACGCCAGGCATTCCTGCCCCTCCCCGGTCGCCAGGTCCACTGCGCCGCATTTGGCGTGGAAGGGATTGACCATCCACGGATCGACGCCAATCAGCTTGCCGAACTTCTTGGCCACCTCATCGTAGGCATTGAAGTGGTTGGACTTGCGGCGCATTGCCCAGCCGGCATGCAAAGGCGGCAACAGGCTTTGCTCGTGCAGGTTGGTCAGGATGTCCGGGATGCCGGCCGACAGGTCGTTGTTCAGCAGGATGGTGCAAGGATCGAAATCCTTCAGCCCCAGGCGGCGGCCGTTCGGCGAGCGCACCAGCGGCTCCACCACCAGCATGTTGCCGTCAGGCAGCGCCAGCGGCGTCGGCTGGGTAACAGACGGGTCCAGCGAGCCAAAACGGACATTCAAGCCGGTCTGGCGGAAAATCTGCATCAGGCGCGCCACGCCCTGGAAATAGGTCGGGTGACGCGGCTTGATTTCGGGGATCAGCAGCAGGTTGCGGGCATCCGGGCAGTATTTGTCGATCGCCGCCATGGCCGCCTGCACCGAAAGGGGGAGCATCTCGTTGGCCAGGTAATGGAAGCCGCCCGGGAACAGGTTGGTATCCACCGGGGCCAGCTTATAGCCGGCATTGCGCAGGTCGACCGAGGCATAGAACGGCGGCGTATGCTCCTGCCATTCGAGGCGGAACCACCGTTCAATGGCTGGCGTCGCGGCAATGATCTTTTCTTCAAGATCCAGTAACGGCCCGGTCAGTGCCGTAACGAGATGGGGAACCATGTGACTTCCTTGCGGGTTGGTATTTGCAGACTCTCCATTTTGGGGCAAAAACCGCAATTAAAAGATACTTTGGAACAAAAAAAGCGCCCCGAAAGGCGCTTTTCCAGTCCAGCCCGTGTCCCATGGGGCCTGGCCCCATGGTGTGACACGAACTCAAGCGTGGTACGCGGACTCGCCGTGGCTGGTGATGTCCAGGCCTTCGCGCTCTTCTTCTTCCGGTACGCGCAGGCCGATCACGATGTCGACCAGCTTGTAGGCTACGAAGGCAACGACGGCCGACCACACGATGGTGACGCCGACAGCGGTCGCCTGGGTGATCACCTGGCCGCTGATCGAGTAGTCAGCGCTTGCCTTGTTGGCAACGTAGTCAAATACACCCTGGCCGCCCAAAGATGGTGCAGCGAACACACCAGTCAGGATCGCGCCCAGGATACCGCCCACGCCGTGCACGCCGAACACGTCCAGCGAGTCGTCCGCGCCGATCAGGCGCTTCAGGCCATTCACGCCCCACAGGCAGATGATGCCGGCCAGCAGGCCGATCGCCAGTGCACCCATCGGGCCAACGAAGCCGCAAGCCGGGGTAATTGCCACCAGGCCGGCCACCGCACCGGACGCGCCGCCCAGCATGGAAGGCTTGCCCTTGAAGATCCATTCACCGAACACCCACGATACGGTAGCGCAGGCAGTTGCCAGCAGGGTGTTGATGAAGGCCAGTGCAGCGATGTCGCCAGCTTCCAGTGCCGAACCGGCGTTGAAGCCGAACCAGCCCACCCACAGCAGCGAAGCGCCGATCATGGTCATGGTCAGCGAGTGCGGAGCCATGGAGTCGCGGCCGTAGCCAACGCGCTTGCCGATCATGATTGCGCCCACCAGGCCCGCAACTGCAGCGTTGATGTGCACCACGGTACCGCCGGCGAAGTCCAGTGCGCCCTTCTGGAAGATCCAGCCTGCCTTGGCAGTCTCGGTCGCCAGGGTTTCGGCGTTGGTGATCGCATCAGGACCGGTCCAGAACCAGACCATGTGGGCGATCGGCAGGTAGCTGAAGGTGAACCACAGCACCATGAAGGCCAGCACCGCGGAGAAGCGCACGCGCTCTGCAAACGCGCCGACGATCAGGCCGCAGGTAATGGCAGCGAAAGTGCCCTGGAAGGCAACGTAGATGAACTCTGGGATCACCACGCCCTTGCTGAAGGTCGCAGCCACCGAGAACGCGCCTTTGGCCGGGTCGTAAATGCCAGCCAGCAGCGAGCGGCCAAAGCCACCGAAGAAGGCATTACCTTCGGTAAAGGCGATCGAATAGCCATACAGGCACCACAGCACGATGATCAGCGCGAAGACGAAGAACACCTGCAGCAGCACCGACAGCATGTTCTTCGAGCGCACCAGGCCGCCGTAGAACAGGGCCAGGCCAGGAATGGTCATCATGATGACCAGCAGGGTTGCCACGAACATCCAGGCGGTATCGCCTTTCTGCGCCACCGGGGCGGCAGGAGCGGCAGCCGGAGCTTCTGGAGCAGCGGCAGCGGCGGCAGGCGCGGCGGCATCAGCCGGGGCTGCCGCCGCTGCCGGAGCCGCAGCCGAAGCGGCAGCAGTTGCAGCGGCAGCTGGCGCTTCCGCCGGCTTGGCATCTTGGGCCAGCACAGGCAGCGCTGCGCTGAAAGCCAACAGGACAGTCACCCCCGCCAGCCATTTCTTAATGGTCTTGTGCATCACGGTTCCCCTTACAGTGCTTCGTTGCCGGTTTCGCCGGTACGGATACGGATTACTTGTTCCAGCGACGAGACAAAAATCTTGCCGTCGCCGATCTTGCCGGTGCGCGCGGCATTCTCGATCGCTTCGATAGCCTGGTCGACGATGGCGTCGTCAACCGCCGCCTCGATCTTGGTCTTTGGCAGGAAATCGACCACATACTCGGCGCCGCGATACAGCTCGGTGTGGCCCTTCTGGCGGCCGAAGCCTTTGACTTCGGTCACCGTAATACCTTGCACGTTGATCGCCGACAGGGCTTCACGCACCTCGTCGAGCTTGAACGGCTTGATAATGGCGGTAATCATTTTCATACGAATGCCTCTTTAGAAGGTTTTGGACACGGTCAGCACCAAGCCGCCCTTGCCCAGGTTTTTGCCATTGGTCGGCGCGATGTAAGCGTCGCTGTTGGTCTTGATATAGGCCAGCGCAACGGATGCCACGCCGAAGTCCTTGGTCGCACCGACTTTCCAGTCGGTGTAGCTGAAGGCGCCGCTGTTCTTCACCTTCTGGTGGCCAACGTGCAGGTTCAGGACGATGCCTTCGTACACTTCCTGGTTGACGGAAGCGTCGACATAGGTGCTGTGCTTGCTGTCCGCGAAACCGAACAGGTTGCTCAGCGAATGCGAGTACTTGAGGGTTGCCGGGCCATAGCCGACCTGGCCATACACCTCGCGGGTATTAGCGCTTGGATGCAGGTCGTTCGATGGATACACGTAAGCCAGGAAGCCCACGTCATAGCTGACGCCAGGCGCGATCTCGCCGCGCTTGCCGCCGTACAGGTCTACTTCAACCGAAGCATCACCGCCGCCGTCCTTGACCCACTTGATGGTGGAGGCCCATGCGCCTGCATAGAAACCGGTCGGGTTGTTGACCCAGTCGGCGCCGCCTTGCAGCGCCGGTTTCAGGCGGGTTTGCGAGATACCACGGTAGCGGTAGTCGCTGGTCACGGCCGCGTTATAGCTGATCTCATTGTCAGGCTTCGCCTCGGGTGCGGCATCGGCTGCTTGGGCCAGGCCGGTTCCCATCGTTGCCATTGCGAGTGCGACTGCAGCGGTGAGACCCAGCTTCTTGCTCTTATGAATCATGGCGATTTCCTTTTGAGTGAACTTTTATTGCGGTTTAAAATTCAGTCTGAAACAACAGCTTTCTTGCTTATTAGCAGATTGCGTGCCAGCTAGAAATCGTGCAGGAGTTGAAGTTAAGACAGCTTTCCGCACCATTTAAAGCCAAAGCCGCACCGTTGTGGTGCGAAATCTCACACATCAGGAATAAAAAAATGGACATGAACGCCTTCTTCAATGACCTGCAGCAAAAGGTCAACCAGGTCATCGAAAACTCGCCGGCCAAGGATATTGAAAAGAACGTCAAGGCGATGATGACCCAGGGCTTCGCCAAGCTGGACCTGGTGACCCGCGAGGAATTCGACATCCAGGCCCAGATGCTGGCCAAAGCCCGCGCCAAGCTGGAGCTGCTGGAATCGCGCCTGGCCGAGCTGGAAGCCAAGCTGGCCGACAAGTAATCCCCTTGCGCTAGCTCAAACGGGCGGTGGCGCCCGAGGCCTACGATCTTCAGTTGTAGACCGGGAGGCCACCATGAGCATCGCAGTCATCAAAAGCCGCGCCCTGGCCGGCATGCAGGCGCCGGAAGTCAGCGTCGAAGTCCACCTTGCCAACGGCCTGCCCGCCTTCACCATTGTCGGCCTGGCCGATACCGAGGTAAAAGAATCTCGCGACAGGGTACGCGCAGCCATCACCAATGCGGGCTTCGAACTGCCGCAGCATCGCATCACCGTCAACCTGGCCCCGGCTGATCTTCCCAAGGAATCGGGGCGTTTCGATCTTCCAATCGCCATTGGCATCCTGGCCGCTTCCGGCCAGATTCCTTCTTCGACACTGGAACAATTCGAGTTTGCCGGCGAGCTGTCGCTGACCGGCGAACTGCGGCCAATCCGCGGCGCCTTGGCGATGACCTATGCCATGCAGCGCTCCGCCGGTGGTTCCAGCCGCGGTTTCATCCTCCCGCTTGCCAATGCCGATGAAGCCGCGCTGGTTGCCGGCGCCCGCATCTACCCTGCCGCCACGCTGCTGCAGGTATGCGCCCACTTCGGCCTCGATCCCGATGGCAGCTTCGCCCTGCCGCGCCATGTGGCGCAGCCCCTTCCGCTTCCACCAGCCATTCCCGACTTCGCCGACGTCAAGGGCCAGATCTTCGCCAAGCGTGCGATGGAGGTTGCCGCCGCCGGCCGCCATTCCGTCCTGCTGGTCGGCCCACCAGGCGCCGGCAAGACCATGCTGGCCACGCGCTTCGCCGGCCTGCTGCCTCTAATGACGGACGACGAGGCGCTGGAAGCCGCCGCCGTGCAATCGCTGATCAGCGGCTTCACTGTCGAAGGCTGGAAGGTGCGCCCCTTCCGCGCGCCGCACCACACCTCTTCCGGCGCGGCCCTGGTAGGCGGTGGCAGCGTTCCCCGCCCCGGCGAGATTTCGCTCGCGCATTGCGGCGTGCTGTTCCTCGACGAGCTGCCCGAGTTTGACCGCCGAGTCCTGGAAGTACTGCGCGAGCCGCTCGAATCTGGCCGGGTGACCATCGCTCGCGCCATGCGGCATGCCGACTTCCCCGCTCGCTTCCAGCTGATCGCCGCCATGAACCCCTGCCCATGCGGATACCTCGGACATCCAGCGGGCCTGTGCCAATGCACACCCGACCAGATCCTGCGCTACCAGAACCGCGTTTCGGGCCCACTGCTTGACCGCATCGACATGCAGATCGAAGTCGGCCCGGTACCACCCGAAATCCTGCAAGCGGATGCAGTCGGGGAATTGTCCGCGACGATTGCCGCGCGCGTGCACGCCGCCTTCGAACGCCAGATCGTCCGCCAAGGCAAAACCAACCAGCATCTTACGCCACGCGAAATCGACCGCTTCTGCAAGCCGGATGCCGGCGGCCAGGCGGTGCTGCGTGCGGCCATGCACAAGTTGCATTGGTCCGCCCGCGCCTACCATCGCGTGCTGCGTGTTGCCCGCACTGTGGCCGACCTGGACGGCCAGAAGCAAGTCGGCGGCAAGCATGTATCTGAAGCGATCAACTTGCGCCGCGCCCTTCGGCAGCTATGATCAGGCTACTCGGCCAGCCGCGGCGCCAGCCGCTTGCCATCAAAGTACCTCACGAACTCAATTCCGTTTCCTGATCATCTTCTTGAGCAACTCTGAGTTTCAAATGTAATTCCACGTAAATCCATGGTTTTTGCGGCAGTTTCTTCGCTAGAATTGCCGCCACCATGACTACCCATTACAGTTACTCGCGCTATTGCGCCGGCCCTCTCCTGTTTCTCCTGTGCTGCGGCAGCGCCGCTGCGCAAACCCAGACCACCCAGCCAGCCAAGGCCGACGCCGCGCCAGCAACAGTAAAGAAGGAAATCCCACCCGAAACCGGCAATATCGCCAGCGTGACGGTGGCCGCCGAGCGCCCCACCAACCGCATCGACCGCCAGGTCTACGATGTCAAATCCGACGTCTCGGCCAGCAATGGCTCCGCTGCCGATGCCCTGAACAACGTCCCATCCGTGAACGTTGACCCGGACGGCTCGTTGACCCTGCGCGGCAGCAGCAATGTGCAGGTCTACGTTGATGGCAAGCCATCGGCCATGCTGCAGGGAGATAACCGCGGCCCGGCGCTGCAATCGATCCCGGCCGAAGACTTGGAGTCGGTGGAAGTGATCAACAACCCCGGCGCTCAATTCGGCAACGAAGGCGGCGGCCCGATCATCAACCTGGTGATGAAGCGCTCCCGCAAGCCGGGCGGCTTTGGCGTGGCCAATGCCAACTACGGCACGGCAGGTCGCTACAACAGCGCGCTGTCCGGAACCTACAACGAAGGCTTGTGGGGTTTCCAGGGCGGCATCAACGTGCGCCACGACGGCCGCAACTCCGTTGGCGAAACAGTGCGCGACCGCATCGACCCGCGTACCGGCGCGTTGTCGCACAGCGACCAGCAATCGCAGTCAAACGGACTGAATGACAACGCAGGCCTGAACGGCGGCGTCACCTACAACCTGGGCGCCAACGACACGCTGGGCGCACAAGTCGCCTACTCCCATCGCACAAATGATGCGCGTGCGACCGACAACTACCTGTCGACCGATCCGGATGGCGTGGTCACCGATAACTACCTGCGCAGCACCGTGCGCGAAGGCGAGAGCACGAACTACTCCTGGAATGCGCGCTGGGACCACAAGGGCGATGCGCCGGGCGAGACCTTCAAGATGGACTTGCGGGTATCGAACGCCACCAACGACTCCGACAGCAACTACCGCAATAGTTACGTCGTGCGCCCGCCCATCGGCAGCCAGACTGACAGCGCGCAAAAGAATCGCAACAAGAACGAGATCATCGACTTCACCGGCGACTACGAAGCAAACCTGTTCGGCGGCGTCACCAAGCTTGGCTACAAGATCGTCCAGAACCGCAACGACTCGAGCATCGATTACACCAATATCGACCCGGTCACGCAGGAAGGCTCGCCCAACGCGCTGCGCAGCAATGCCTTCGACATGAAGGAAACCATCTACGCCGCCTACGGCTCCTACCAGATGCGCCTCAACGAACAGTGGGGCCTGATGGCCGGGCTGCGCGCCGAGCATACCGAGATGGAGATCGAGCAGCTCACCAGCCAGGTCGCTGCCGGCAATAGCTACACCAACCTGATTCCGAGCTTTTTCGCCACCTACAAAATGAGCGAAAACTCGCAAATGCGCTTCGCCTACGCGCACCGCCTGCGCCGCCCGAATGCACAGGACCTGAATCCCTTCGTGGTCTACCGCGACGAGTTGAACGTCTCTTCCGGCAATCCGAAACTGAAGCCGGCGCAAACCGATTCCTTCGAACTCGGTTACGAGACCCGCCTGTTCGGCCTCGAGACCAACCTGCGCGGCTACTACCGCGACGAGACCGATTCCATCCTCGATCGCAAGTACTTCATCAGCGACACCGTGCTGCTGACCACCCGCGAGAATGCAGGCAGCACCCGTTCAGGCGGCATGGAATTCACGCTGACCGGTAAGCTTCTACCGTCGCTGACGCTGAACCTGAGCGGCAACGTCGCCCGCTTTGAACAAAGCGTGCTGGAGACGAATGGCGACCAGACTACGCGCACTGCTTCTTCGCTGAGCGGGCGCCTGCGCCTGAACTGGCAGGCCACCAGCACCGACATGCTGCAAGCGGCAGTCCAGGCACAAGGCAAGATGCTGACCGGCCAGGGCTACCGCGAACCGAACACCACGCTGAACCTGACCTGGCGCCACGCCATCACGCCGCAACTGGCCCTGATGGTCAATGCCACCGACGTCTTCAACAGCAACAAGATGTCGACCATCACCGACACCTATGCCCTGCGCGAACGCTCGCTGCGCGAATTCGACGGCCGCATCATCTACGTCGGCCTGTCTTACCGCTTCGGCGGTTCGGCCGGCATGCAACGCGAGCGCGAAGGCGGACCGGAACGCGGTCCGGGCGGCATGCGCGGACCCGGCATGGGCCCGCCACCAGGAGGCGGGATGGGGCCGGGCATGGGCCCTGGCGCAGAATAACCGTGGCACGAGGTGCTACCATTCAGGTCATGAATAAACCGACCCTGACCAAAGCCCTCGCCGCCCTGCTCGCCGCAGGTGCACTCGCTGCCTGCAGCCCCAAATTCGACTGGCGCGATTTCCGCAGTACCGACGCGCCTTACACCATCATGTTGCCCGGCAAAGCCGCCACCCACACCCGCGCCGTCAATCTCGATGGCCAGGAAGTGAAGATGACCATGTCCGCAGCAGAAGTCGACGGCACCATGTTCGCCGTTGGCACTGCTGAGCTACCGGACGCGGCCAAAGCCGCCCAGGCCGTGCAGGCGATGAAGCTTGCCATGGTACGCAATATCGGCGGTACTATTACCAAAGAGGGCACCAAGGACGGTGCATTTGAAGTGGAAGCGCGCGGCGTCGCTCCTAACGGCGCTCCGTTGGCCATGCATGGCCGTTTCCTGGCGAAGGATAAACGCGTCTATCAGGTCGTCATGCTGGGGAACCAGAAACATTTTGATGCGGATACGGTTGATACATTCTTGAGTTCGTTTAAATTGTATTAAGAAGCACGGTGTGCGCGACTGCAGTCGTGCTATCGTGAGCACATCAACAAACTACGGGAAGCGCGCCATGTTGATCAAATTCAAATCCATTTCGTCGCCGGAAGTCATGATGGCTCACGAGCACGTTGAACGCATCATGGACCTGTTGAAGAAGAGCCCCACGCGGGGCGTCATTACAGCAGCGGAAGCTTCCCAGGCCTTGCAGCTTCTCGAGAAAGAAGTTGCACTGAGCAAACTGCATCCGGAAGTCGATTCCGAGCATGCGGCCCATATGCCAAGCCATGCGTTGCCGGATGACGATGGCGATAGCGATTTCGGGGAAACACAGAAGGTAGGATTTGCTCAGCGCGCCTTCCCCCTCCTGGAAATGCTGCGTGCCGCCCAGACGGGCGGACACGATATCGTGTGGGGCGTCTAGCCCCACCACTGGCTTACTTCTGGGCCGGCACGAAGTCTTCCATGACCGCCTTGCGCAGCAGCGCAGGCGGCAACATCCCCTGGGACAGCACGAAGTCGTTGAAGGCCTTGCGATTGAACTTCTGGCGCAAGGCCACTTCTGCCGCCTGGCGGGTTTCCATCAGGCGCTGGTAGCCATAGAAATATGAAGTAGCCTGGCCTGGCGCACGGAAGGTGTAGCGCTGCATCTCCTGGGTTGCCATGCCTTCCGACAGGCCAACTTCGTCCATCAGGAACGATTTCACACCTTCAGGGCTGATTTCACCCAGGTTCACCATCGGATCGAGGAAGGCACGGGCCGCACGTTGCATGCGGGCTTGCAGTGCAAAGAGCTGGCCATCGAGCGGCTCGAACGGCTGCATTTCCGCTTCGGCATACAGCGCCCAGCCCTCGACGTTTACGCTATTGAAGGCAAACACGCCGCGCGCAGTCGACACGCCCATCTCGATCATCTTCGCGAACTGCAGTTCGTGGCCTGGACGTGCTTCGTGCGCAGTCAGGGTCCAGCTGCCGGCCTGGTGGGTGAAGTCATCGAACACCAGCTTCTTGCCGCTGGCATCAGGCGGCATGCCGGTAGTCAGCACGAATTCGCCGTACTCACCGGTGTTGCCGATCAGGCGAGGTGGGCTCATGTGCGGCGCAGGTTGCTGCGCATTCTCGGCCTCACTCGCCAGGCGGATCACAGCCTTGCGGTCCGGCAGGGTAACGATGCCCTGCTCGCGCACGGCAGATTCGATTTGCGACAGTCGCTCGCCATACAGCGGCATGACCTGATCAGCCGGGATCTGCTGCTTCTTCAGCTCGCGCATGACCGCGCGGTAGTCTGCATTTGGCAGCTTGCGTTCCTTGGCGATCAGGCTCGCAGTAATCGCCATCTGGTTGCGGATCTCCGCAAACGAGGTCAAAGCCTTGGCGATCAGTTCCTTTGGAGCGATATCCACGCCGAACTGGTGCAGGTTGTCGGCGTACACTTCCGCCGGCAGGCGGTGATCGGCACGGGCCCTCGGCAGGATCTGGTCCTTGATCTTGGCGTTATATGCGTTCAGTTGGCTTTCGATGGCCGCGAATGACGGCTCCCAGCCTTTCAGGTCGCTCTTGCTGAGCAAGTCCTTCATGCCTTTGATCAGGGATGGCGCAGCGCTCAGTGCCTGCTCCACTTCACCTTTGTATGGGCCAAGCAGGTTCTTGTCGGCTTTCTGGCGTTCCAGGTAGCGCTCGTAAGCCAGCTCGGTAATCGGGCGGTAGCCCTTGGTGATGCCGGCGTATTTTTCCATGCGCACCAGCAAGGTCTTCTGGCGCTCTTTCGGAATGCGTGGATCCAGCGTCTGGCGCATCACGCCGAACATCAACTGGGTCAGGTCAAGGAAGGGCAGCATGTGCTTGCGGTTCACGGCCGCCGAGCGCAACTGGTCTTCGGCCGCGCCGATCAGGATTTCCAGGTCTTGCCTGACTTTCGGGTCCTTCTCCGCTTTCATCCGCTTCTGCAGTTCGGCGATGACAGCGCGTGTGTCCTTGACGGTGACCTCGAACAGGTCGCGCGACATATCGGTGATCTGCTCGTCGTAGCCATCGACGCCCAGGCTGCTGGCACTCTCGGGCGAGTACTTTGCTTGCAGGTTCAGCAGCAGCTTGGCGTTCTCATTGCTCTTGGTGACCCAAGCCGGCTCGGTAGCCGCGGAGACATGCAGGGACAGCAGGGCCAGGGTAAGGCCACTGAGGAGTTTGGTGATCGGCATCGTTATTCCTTTATAAAGAATTGCGTGCCGTATCATAATGCAAAAAGCCCGCTGGCACATGCCTAGCGGGCTTTTCTAATAAGAGCCTGACGATAACCTACTTTCACACTGGTTGCAGCACTATCATCGGCGCAGAGTCGTTTCACGGTCCTGTTCGGGATGGGAAGGGGTGGGACCGACTTGCTATGGTCATCAGGCATGACTTGTCAACAATCCGGGAAGAAGTAAAGTTGGG
>Ga0209256_1000434_pt1 | contig 64801 bp, 61 predicted proteins | sample AraplaCol_mCL_r2_2_FD_184270 | JGI IMG/M metagenome (GOLD analysis project Ga0209256, IMG submission 184270) | Arabidopsis root microbial communities from North Carolina, USA - plate scrape MF_Col_mCL_r2 (SPAdes) (version 3) | ecosystem: Host-associated > Plants > Roots > Endosphere | place...
GGCGTGCCGCGCGGCGACGGCGGAATGCCTTCCAGGTTGAACTCGCCCAGCAGCTTGTTGCCGCTGGCCATCTCGCGCTCGCCCTGGAACACCTTGATCGTCACGGCCGGCTGGTTGTCGTCGGCGGTGGAGAAGACCTGGGCGTGCTTGGTCGGGATGGTCGTGTTCTTGGTGATCATCTTGGTCATCACGCCACCAAGCGTCTCGATACCCAGCGACAGCGGCGTCACGTCCAGCAGCAGCACGTCGGTACGGTCACCCGACAGCACCGAACCCTGGATAGCAGCGCCCACGGCCACGGCTTCGTCCGGGTTCACGTCCTTGCGGGCTTCCTTGCCGAAGAAGTCGCGCACCTGCTCCTGCACCTTGGGCATACGTGTCATGCCGCCCACCAGGATCACGTCGTCGATGTCGCTGACCTTGACGCCGGCATCCTTGATCGCGGTGCGGCACGGTTCGATCGTGCGCGTGATCAGTTCTTCCACCAGCGATTCGAGCTTGGCGCGCGTCATCTTCAGGTTCAAGTGCTTGGGACCCGAGGCATCGGCCGTGATGTACGGCAGGTTGATCTCGGTCTGCTGCGCGCTCGACAGTTCGATCTTGGCCTTTTCAGCGGCTTCCTTCAGGCGCTGCAGGGCCAGCACGTCCTTCGACAGATCCACGCCCTGTTCCTTCTTGAACTCGGCAATGATGTAGTCGATGATGCGCTGGTCGAAGTCTTCGCCGCCCAGGAACGTATCGCCGTTGGTCGACAGCACTTCGAACTGCTTCTCGCCGTCCACGTCCGCGATCTCGATGATCGAGATGTCGAACGTACCGCCGCCGAGGTCATACACGGCGATCTTGCGGTCGCCCTTCTCGTTCTTGTCCAGGCCGAATGCCAGTGCGGCAGCCGTCGGCTCGTTGATGATCCGCTTGACTTCCAGACCGGCGATGCGGCCAGCATCCTTGGTGGCCTGGCGCTGCGAGTCGTTGAAGTAGGCCGGCACCGTGATCACGGCTTCGGTCACCGGCTCGCCCAGGTAGTCCTCGGCGGTCTTCTTCATCTTGCGCAGCACTTCGGCGGATACCTGCGGCGGTGCCAGCTTCTGGTCACGCGCGCCTACCCATGCGTCGCCGTTGTCGGCCTTGACGATGGCGTACGGCATCAGGCCGATGTCCTTCTGGACTTCCTTCTCTTCGAACTTGCGGCCAATCAGGCGCTTCACGGCGTACAGCGTGTTGCGCGGATTCGTGACGGCCTGGCGCTTGGCGGGTGCGCCAACCAGGATCTCGCCATCTTCCATGTAGGCGATGATCGAGGGGGTGGTGCGAGTGCCTTCGGCGTTCTCGATGACCTTCGGGGCGTTGCCTTCCAGAATCGCGACGCAGCTATTTGTGGTACCGAGGTCGATACCGATGATCTTACCCATAGTGTTCTCTCCTATTGAGCCCTGTCTCTCGTCAGGGACTGCAATTCAACCTGAGTGCGAAATGTGGCCGGTCGAGGCCATTTCAAGGGCGTAATCCGCAATTCCGAGTAATTTTCTCGGCTTATGGCGCCCTCACCCCATTTCGCCTGAAAGTAATTCAAACGTCACTAATCAGGACTTTCTCTCCCGCTGCCACAGCACGTCGGTGCCGCCGGCAGCGCGGTTCAGCACACGGGACAGCACGAACAGCAGATCGGACAGCCGGTTCAGGTACTGACGCGGCGCTTCGTTGAGCGGTTCAGTGGCGCCCAGGTCCACCATCGCGCGCTCGGCGCGGCGGCACACGGTGCGGCAGACATGGGCCTGCGCGGCAGTCCGGCTTCCGCCTGGCAGGATGAACTCCGCCAGCCGGGGCAGCGCGGCGTTGTAATGCTCCAGCCATTCGTCGAGCTGCGCCACCTGAGGCGCCTGCAGCAGCGTGTAGCCGGGAATCGACAGCTCGCCGCCCAAATCGAACAGGTCATGCTGGATGTGGAGCAGCGCGCTGCTCACGTCCGGCGGCAGGCCGTCCTCGGCCAGCAGCACGCCGATATGGCTGTTCAGCTCGTCCACGTCGCCAATGGCGGCGATGCGCAGGCTGTTCTTGCCCACGCGGCTCCCATCGCCCAGGCCCGTGGTGCCAGCGTCACCGGTGCGCGTGGCAATCTTCGACAGGCGGTTGCCCATGCCGGTCTCCTTGGTGTCGGTTGTGATGGTTTCCAGAAAGTGGCGCAATTATGGCGCGCTTCGTGCCCGGATTGACCGCTGATCGGCCGACTGCTGCAAATTGCCTGGCGGGCGGGTGACGCGCACGGCGTAGCGGAGTCGTAGAATAGCGGGCATTCCCTTGCATACAGAGCCGAACGGCCCCGCCGGAGACCCGCATGAACCACCCCACCCCTGCCGCCGCGCTGGCGCGCCGTCCGTTTCCGTCCGAGCTGGCCGATGCCCTGACCACCCGCTTTGGCGACCGGTTCACAACCTCGAATGGGGTACGCGAGCACCACGGGCGCGACGAATCGCCCTTTGCCCCCGCCCTGCCCGATGCCGTGGTGTTTGCGCACTCCACCGAGGAAGTGGCCGAGGTCGCCCGGCTCTGCAACGCGCACAACGTACCGCTGATTCCCTACGGCGCGGGCTCCTCGCTCGAAGGCCATCTGCTGGCCGTGGCGGGCGGCGTGAGCCTCGATCTTTCGCAGATGAACCGCGTGCTGGCCGTGCAGCCCGAGGATCTGACCGTGACCGTGCAACCGGGCGTCACGCGCAAGCAGCTGAACCAGGAAATCAAGGACACCGGCCTGTTCTTCCCGATCGATCCTGGCGCCGATGCGTCGCTGGGCGGCATGTGTGCCACACGGGCCTCGGGGACCAACGCCGTGCGTTACGGCACGATGCGCGACAACGTGCTAGCACTGACCGTGGTTACCGCCGACGGCCGCGTCATCCGCACCGGCACCCATGCGCGCAAATCGTCGGCTGGCTACGACCTGACGCGCCTGTTCATCGGCAGCGAAGGCACGCTGGGCATCATCACCGAAGTCACCGTCAAGCTCTACCCGCAGCCAGAGGCCATCTCGGCGGCGGTCTGCGCGTTCCCGGGCATGGGCGATGCCGTGCGCGCCACCATCCAGACCATCCAGCTTGGCGTGCCCGTGGCGCGTGTGGAGTTTGTCGATGCGCTGGCCATCCGCGCGATCAACCGCCACGACAATCTGACGTTGCCGGAAACGCCGCACCTGTTCTTCGAGTTTCACGGCACCGAAGCCGGGGTGCGCGAGCAGGCCGAAACCGTGCAGGAAATCGCGGCCGAGCATGGTGGCAAGGGCTTCGAATGGGCCACGCGCCCCGAAGACCGCTCGCGGCTCTGGAATGCGCGCCACACCGCGTACTTCGCCATGCTGCAACTGAAGCCCGGCTGCAAGTCCGTGACGACCGATGTCTGCGTGCCGATCTCGCGTCTGGCGGACTGCGTGACCGAGACCGAGCGCGATCTCAATGCGTCGTCGCTGCCCTGCCCGATCGTCGGCCACGTCGGCGACGGCAACTTCCACGTGGCGATCCTGGTCGATCCGGACAAGCCAGAGGAAATGGCCGAGGCCGAGGACATCAACCGGCGCATTGTGCAGCGCGCGCTGGCGATGGGCGGCACCTGCACCGGCGAGCACGGCGTGGGCCTGCACAAGATGGGTTTCCTCGTGCAGGAGCACGGCGAGGATGCGCTGGATCTGATGCGCGCCATCAAGGACGCGCTCGATCCGAATCACATCCTGAACCCCGGCAAGATCTTCAACGCCGCGCGCTGAGGCCGGCGCCATGGCATCCGTCTTCCAGCGTGTTCCGCCGCTGCACCTGCTGATTGCGTTCGAATCCGCCGCACGGCTTGGCAGCTTCGCGCGTGCGGCCGAGGAACTCTCGGTCACGCCGAGCGCGGTCTCGCACCGCATCAAGAACCTGGAGGAACTCTGGGGCGAGGACCTGTTCGTGCGCTCCAATGCCGCGCTGCGGCTCACCGCCGCCGGCATGCGCTACCACCGCAATGTCGAGGACGCGCTGAAGTCCCTCAACGAACTTGCGCGCCCCGAGTACAACAAGCTGCGCACGCGGCTGCGCGTGGCCATCCCGCCCACGTTCGGCCGCCAGCACCTGGTGCCGCGGCTGCCGGAGTTCCAGGCGCTGCAGCCGCACATCGATCTCGAACTGCACCTGTCCGTGCCGTTCCTGGACGTGAAGGCAGAGGACACCGATGTCGAGATCCGCTACGGCACCGGGCGCTACCACGACCTCAAGACCACGAAGCTGCTGGTAGAGCCGGTGTTCCCGGCGTGCGGCCGCGAATACTACGAGCGCGTGAACGGCTTCGCGATCACCAAGCCCCAGGATCTGCACAATCTGACGCTGCTGCGCAGTCCGCTGGAGCCGTGGCGCCCATGGTTCGAGACAGCCGGCCTGGAGTGGCCCGAGCCGCAGACCGGTGCGCAGTTCAACGACATCGGCCTGATGCTGGAGGCTATCGTGTCCAACCAGGGCGTGGGACTGGTGCGGCAGCGCATGGCGCGGCAGTGGCTGGCATCGGGCCAGATGGTGAAGATGCTCGATGTGGAATCGGTCTCGCCGCACGGCTACTACATCGTCGAACGCGAACAGGCGCCGCTGATGCCCGAAGCGCGCGCGTTCATCGACTGGCTGCTCGGGCTGGACTGGTAGCGGCGCAGCCACTACGCTGGAAGAGGTCTCCGGGCGTGCTGCGTTCTCCACGCGGCATGAACCATTTTGATCGGCCTGCCGTGCCGAATTCATGTGCGTTGACGTGCGCTCGGCGCGTGGGCTGCGCTATAGTCGGCCGTCCCCCTCCCCGGCCGCAGGCACGCAGTACATGCGCCGCGCCCGGTTCGTCACAGGAGTCACCATGAACGCACCGCAAGACGCACAAACCGTGGCGGGCGAATCCGCCGAGGCCCGTCGCGCCTCCTTGCTGGCACAGCTCGCCAGAATCCTGCCCGATGCCGCCATCCTCTGGAAAGCCGAGGACACCGTGCCTTACGAGTGCGATGGCCTGGCCGCGTATCGCCAGGTGCCCGACGCCGTGGTACTCCCCGACACCGAAGCCCAGGTCTGCGCCGTGCTGCGCCTGTGCCACGAACTCGGCGTGCCGGTGGTGCCGCGCGGTTCGGGCACGAGCCTGTCCGGTGGCGCGATGCCAATCGCAGGTGGCCTTGTGCTCTCGCTGGCACGGTTCAAGCGCATCGTGTCGGTGGATCCTTATTCGCGTACCGCCGTGGTCCAGCCCGGCGTGCGCAATCTCGCCATCTCGGAAGCCGCGGCCGCGCATGGCCTCTACTACGCACCCGATCCTTCCTCGCAGATTGCGTGCTCCATCGGCGGCAACGTGGCCGAGAACTCGGGCGGCGTTCACTGCCTCAAGTACGGCCTGACGGTGCATAACGTGCTGCGCGTGCGTGGCGTGACGATGGAAGGCGATGTGGTGGTCTTCGGCTCCGAGGCGCCCGATGCGCCGGGACTTGACCTGCTGGCCGCCGTCATCGGCTCCGAAGGCATGCTCGCCGTGGTCACCGAAGTCACGGTCAAGCTCGTGCCCAAGCCGCAACTCGCGCAGGTCATCATGGCCAGCTTCGACGACGTGGAAAAAGGCGGCAACGCCGTGGCCGACGTGATCGCCGCCGGCATCATCCCGGCCGGTCTGGAAATGATGGATCGTCCCGCCACGGCTGCCGTGGAAGAGTTCGTCAAGGCGGGCTACGACCTCGACGCCGCCGCAATCCTGCTGTGCGAATCGGACGGCACGCCCGAGGAAGTGGCCGAGGAAATCGGCCGCATGAGCGAGGTATTGCGCGCTTCCGGCGCAACCCGCATCACGGTGTCGCAGTCCGAGGCGGAGCGCCTGCGCTTCTGGAGCGGCCGCAAGAACGCCTTCCCGGCGGCGGGTCGTATCTCGCCCGACTACTACTGCATGGACGGCACCATCCCGCGCAAGCACATCGGTACGCTGCTCAAGCGGATCGAGGAGATGGAACGGAAGTACAGCTTGCGATGCATCAACGTGTTCCACGCGGGCGATGGCAACATGCACCCCCTGATCCTGTTCGATGGCGGCGACGTTGACCAGTGGCATCGCGCCGAGCTGTTCGGTTCCGACATTCTCGAGACCTGCGTGGAACTGGGTGGCACGGTCACCGGCGAGCACGGCGTGGGCGTGGAGAAACTCAACTCGATGTGCGTGCAGTTCTCGACGGCCGAGCGCGAGGCATTCTTCGGCGTGAAGGCCGCCTTTGACCCGGCCAGGCTGCTGAATCCGGACAAGGCCATCCCCACGCTGGCCCGCTGCGCCGAGTACGGCAAGATGCACGTCAGGCGCGGATTGCTGCCGCATCCGGACCTGCCACGGTTCTGAACCACCGGGCAAGGTTGCGGGAAAGCGGCGTGCCGCGTGTTTCCGTTACCCAACCGTCCGATATGCCACAACGCAACCTCAACGCCCTCAACCGCCAACGTCTGGGCCAACCCGAATCGGGCTGGCGCCAGCGCTGGTACACGATCATCTTCGAAGCCGACACGCGCCAGGGTCGACTGTTCGATGTGGTTCTGCTCGTGGCCATCATGGCCAGCGTGGCCGTGGTGATGCTCGACAGCATCCCGAGGATCAACGCGCGCTTCGGCACGCTGTTCACGGTCCTCGAATGGATGTTCACGCTGCTGTTCACGGCCGAGTACATCATGCGGCTGTCCGTGGTGCGACGCCCGCTGCGCTATGTGTTCAGCTTCTACGGCATCATCGATTTCATCTCGATCATGCCCACGTGGGCCTCGTTCTTCGTGCCCGAACTGGCGTTCCTGATCGACGTGCGCCTGCTGCGCCTGATGCGCGTGTTCCGGATCCTCAAGCTCACCGTCTACTTTGAGGAAGCCGAGGTCCTGGCCCGGGCGCTGTCCAACAGCCGCCGCAAGATCTTCGTGTTCCTCGGCACGGTGTGCATCATCACCGTGATCCTCGGGACCGTGATGTACGTGGTGGAAGGGCCCGAGCATGGCTTCACCAGCATCCCGCTCAGCATGTACTGGGCCGTGGTCACGCTGACCACGACGGGCTTCGGCGATATCGTGCCGCGCACGCCGATCGGCCAGTTCATCACGTCGCTGACCATCCTGCTGGGCTACGGGATCATTGCGTTCCCGACTGGCATCGTCGGCGCCGAGCTCGCCGCCAGCATCATCAAGCGACCGTTGACCACCCGCTGCTGCGAGCACTGCCTGACCGAGGGACACGAGCCCGACGCCAATTACTGCAAGCATTGCGGCACGGCGCTACCCGAGTACCAGTCCGATTCGAAACTCGAAGGCGCGCTCGACAACGCCCCGCCCCCGAAGCGGCCTCGACGCTGATCCCACACGCATTCCAATAACGATACCCACGCCCCTCATGCAAGCCACTCTCGACGCCACCCTCGGAGTCTTCCGCGATGCGATCCGCCAGGCCGGAGACAGCCGCACGCCGCTGCGCCTGCGCGGCAGCGGCAGCAAGGACTTCTATGGCCAGGCGCTGGCTGGCAACGTGCTCGACACCCGTGAGTATCGCGGCATCGTCGAATACGACCCAGCCGAACTGGTGATCACGGCGCGCTGCGGCACGCCGCTGCGGGAGATCGAGGACGTGCTGGCCGAGCGGCGCCAGATGCTGGCTTTCGAGCCGCCCCACTTCGCCGCACGCGGACAAGCCAGCGAAGCCACGCTGGGCGGCGCGGTGGCCGCCGGGTTGTCGGGACCGCGCAGGCAGTCAGTGGGGGCGCTGCGCGATTTCGTGCTCGGCGCGCAACTGATGGATGGCCAGGGCGAGATCCTGAACTTCGGCGGACAGGTCATGAAAAACGTGGCCGGCTACGATGTCTCGCGGCTGCTGGCCGGATCGCTCGGTACGCTTGGCCTCATCACCGAGGTCTCGCTGAAGGTGCTGCCCGTGCCGTTCGACGATGCCACGCTGCGTTTTGCGATGTCGCAGGCCGACGCCATCGACCAGCTCAACAAATGGGGCGGCAAGCCGCTGCCGATTGCCGCCTCCGCGTGGCATGACGGCGCGCTGCATGTGCGATTGAGCGGTGCCACGGCAGCGGTCTGCGCGGCGCGCGACAGCCTGGGCGGCGAGGTGGTCGACAACAGCCACACCCAACTGCTGTGGTCTGCCTTGCGCGAGCAGACGCACCCGTTCTTCGGCCCGGCGCACGATGCCAACGCCGCGCTGTGGCGCATTGCCGTGCCCACCGTCACGCCGCCGCTGGACCTGCCGGGCGCGCAACTCGTGGAATGGGGCGGCGGCCAGCGCTGGTGGCTGGCGCCCGACGATAGTGCCGCTTCCGCTGACCATGTCCGCGCAGTGGTCCAGGCGGCGGGCGGACACGCCACGCTGTTCCGCAATGGCGACAAGTCAGTGGGCGTATTCACGCCACTGGCCACGCCACTCGCCGCGATCCACAAGCGACTCAAGGCCACGTTCGATCCGGCCGGCATCTTCAATCCGCAACGCATGTACAACGGGCTCTGATCCGGCGCAACACGTCAGACGCACAGGCCCATATAACGATCCCCCACCATGCAAACCACCCTGGCCGAATTCCTGCGCAACACGCCCGAGGGCGAAGAAGCCAAATCGATCGTCGGCAAATGCGTGCACTGCGGTTTCTGCACGGCCACCTGCCCCACCTACCAGTTGCTGGGCGACGAGCTGGACGGCCCGCGCGGCCGCATCTACCTGATGAAGCAGGTGCTCGAAGGCAATCCGGTGACCGAAAGCACGCGGCTGCACCTGGACCGCTGCCTGACCTGCCGCAATTGCGAATCGACCTGCCCTTCTGGCGTGACGTATGGCCGGCTGGTCGATATCGGCCGGCAGATCGTCGACGAGCGGCTGGAAGCCCAGGGTGTACAGCGTCCGCTGGGGCAGCGCGTGATGCGCTGGGCGTTGCGTGAAGGGCTGACGCGTCCGGCGCTGTTCGGCCCGGCGCTGAAGCTAGGGCAGCTGGTTCGTCCGATGCTGCCGCAGACCCTGCGCAACAAGGTGCCGGCGCATCCCACGGCACCCGGCACGTGGCCGCGCAACACCCACGCACGCAAGATGTTGTTGCTCGACGGTTGCGTGCAACCCGCGATGTCGCCCAACATCAATGCCGCCACGGCACGCGTGTTCGACAAGCTCGGCGTGGAATTGATCGTCGCGCCCCAGGCCGGCTGCTGTGGCGCAATCCGCTTCCACACGGGCGACCATCCGGGCGGCCTCGACAATATGCGCGCCAACATCGACGCATGGTGGCCGCAGATCGAAGCCGGCGCCGAGGCCATCGTCATGACGGCATCGGGCTGCGGTGCGATGGTCAAGGATTACGGCCACCTGCTGCGCGACGATCCCCAATACGCCGAGCGCGCTGCACGCGTATCGGCGCTGACGCGTGACCTTTCCGAACTGCTGCCAGCCTTCACCGACGACCTGCACAAGCTCGCCGGCGCCGTCCCGCGCGATGGCCGACGCGTGGCCTGGCATCCGCCCTGCACGCTGCAGCACGGCCAGCAGATCCGCGGCAACGTGGAAGCCCTGCTCACACGCCTCGGCGTGGACGTGCGCCTTTGCGCCGACAGCCACCTGTGCTGCGGCTCGGCCGGTACGTACTCGGTGCTGCAACCGGAACTGTCGTACAAGCTGCGCGATGACAAGCTGGCCAAGCTGCAGGCCACGGCGCCGGAATCGATCGTCACGGCGAACATTGGTTGCATCACGCACTTGCAGAGCGGGACGGAAACGCCGGTGATGCACTGGGTGGAATTGGTGGATCGGATGGTGACTGTGTGATTTTCCCTCTGGTTTTGCTCCCCTCTCCCGCGCGCGGGAGAGGGGAGCAAAACCGTGGGAGACGGGACACCTCATCGGCACCTTGCACGCATCTTGTACGGGAGTACCATGTCGGCAATTTTGGAAATCCCAAGTTGCCCCCATGCTTCAGACGTTTGCCATTCTGCTGGTCTTTCAGACCGTGGGAGAGGTGATCAGCTACGCGCTGCGCCTGCCCGTTCCTGGCCCCGTGATCGGGATGTTGCTGCTGTTCGGCTGGCTGGTGTTCGACAACCGGCTGTTGCCCGTGATCCAGGGTTCGGCCAATGAACTGCTGAAGCACCTGTCCCTGCTGTTCGTGCCCGCCGGTGTCGGCATCATGGTGCACGCCAACCGTATCAGCAGCGAATGGATGCCGATCATCATCGCGCTCGTTGTCTCCACCTGGGTGGCGATCGCGGTTACCGCGCTGGTCACGCGCGCGCTGATGCGCAAGCCGCCTGCCACCCCGACTGTGCCCAACGAGGGAGCGCAGCCATGATGTCTCCGCGCCTCAACGAAATCTGGGTCTATCTGGCAGCAAGCCCGCTGATCGGGCTGACCGCCACGCTGATCGCCTACGTCTTTGCGTTCCGCATCTATGAGCGCGCGCGATTCTCGCCACTGGCCAACCCCGTGATGATCTCGGTGGCACTGCTCGTCACCGTGCTGACCGTAACTGGCACGCCGTACAAGACGTATTTCGATGGCGCGCAGTTCGTCCACTTCCTGCTTGGACCCGCTACCGTTGCGCTGGCGGTGCCGCTCTATACCCAGTTGCCGAAGCTGCGCAGCAACGTGCTGCCGCTGTTGATCGGGCTGGTGGCGGGTTCGTTGGCGGCTGTCGTGTCGGCGGTGGGCGTGGCATATGCGCTGGGCGCGTCGCCAGAGGTCGTGCGATCGCTGGCGCCGAAGTCGGTGACGATTCCGATCGCGATGGGTGTGTCGGAGAAGATCGGCGGACTGCCTTCGCTGACCGCTGTGCTGGTGATGGCCACCGGCATCATCGGCGCGATCAGTGCCACGGGGTTGCTGAACCTGCTGCGCGTGCGCGACTACACAGTACGCGGCTTCGCCACGGGCGTGGCCGCGCATGGCATCGGCACGGCCCGCGCCTTCCAGGTCAGCCAGGAGGCCGGCGCGTTTGCGGCCCTCGGCATGGGACTCAACGGCGTGCTGACGGCCATCCTCGTTCCCGTGCTGGCCACGTTCATGCCGCGCTGAATCTCATCGTTCGATCAGGCGCCCGGGTCGGCAAGTAGCGATTCGATGTCGCCGCGAATCTCGTCGGGCTTCGTCGTTGGTGCGTAGCGCTTGAAGACCGTGCCGTCGCGGCGCAGCAGGAACTTGGTGAAGTTCCACTTGATGGCCTGCGTGCCGAGCAGGCCGGGCTTCTCGGCGGTCAGCCACTTGTAGAGCGGATGGGCGTCGCTTCCATTCACGTCGATCTTTCCGAACATCGGGAACGTGACGTGGAAACGCGACTCGCAGAACGCGCCGATCTGCTCCGCATCGCCCGGCTCCTGCTTGCCGAACTGGTTGCACGGAAAGCCCAGCACATCGAAACCCTTCGTCTGATACGTATCCTGCAACGTCTGCAGGCCCGCATACTGCGGCGTAAAACCGCACTCGCTGGCGGTATTGACGATCAGCAACACCTTGCCGCGAAACTCGTCGAGCGGCACCGGCTTGCCCGACAGCGAACTGGCTTCGAATTCGTAGACATTGGCCATCATGGGCTCCTGAGAATGTGAAACGGGTCAGGCGCAAGAATACTCCGCCTGACCCGTGTAGGGTGAACGCCGCCGGACCGGTCAGATAACGTTCAGATGCTCCGTCCCCGCACCGAGGTCGGTATCGCGATGACGCGCACTGTGCAGCTTGATCATCAGCCTCAGGTCATTGAGCGAATCGGCGTTCTTGAGCGCATCCTCGTACGTGATCTTCTCCGCCTCGTACAGTTCGAACAGCGCCTGATCGAACGAGATCATGCCCTGCTCGCGGGATTTCTTGATCACCTCCTTGAGCTCGGCAATCTCGCCCTTGAAGATCAGGTCGGCCACCAGCGGCGTGCCGATCATGATTTCCACGGCCGGCACCCGGCCCTTGCGACCCGCGCGCGGCAGCAGGCGCTGCGAGATCATCGCCTTGAGGTTCAGCGACAGGTCGATCAGCAACTGATGGCGCTTCTCCTCGGGGAAGAAGTTGACGATGCGGTCAATGGCCTGGTTGGCATTGTTCGCGTGCAGCGTAGCCAGGCACAGGTGGCCCGTTTCGGCATACTGCATTGCGTACTCCATCGTCTCGCGGTCGCGGATTTCGCCGATCAGGATCACGTCGGGCGCCTGACGCAGCGTATTCTTGAGCGCGATGTGCCACGACTCCGTATCGATACCGACCTCTCGCTGCGTCACGATGCAGTTCTGATGCGCGTGGACGTATTCGATCGGGTCTTCGATTGTGATGATGTGCCCGTACGAGTGCGCATTGCGGTGGTCGAGCATCGCCGCCAGTGAAGTGGACTTGCCCGAACCCGTTGCACCGGTCACGATCACAAGGCCGCGCTTGGACATCACGATGTCCTGCAGCGACTTCGGCAGGTCCAGATCGTCCACGGACGGGATCTGCGTGTTGATCGTCCGCACCACCATGCCGGCCCGGCCCTGCTGGATGAACGCCGACACACGGAAGCGGCCCGCGTTGGGCGCCGTGATCGCGAAATTGCACTCGCGCGACTCTTCGAACTCCCTCACCTGCCGCTCGTTCATGATCGAGCGCACCAGGCCCAGCGCCTGCGTCGGATTCAGCGGCTGCTGCGAGACCGGCGTGATCTTGCCATCCACCTTGATGGCCGGCGGGAATTCGGAGGTGATGAACAGGTCCGAGCCGCGGTTGTTCACCATCAGCTCAAGCAAGTCGTTGATGTACTTCGATGCGGATTCGCGGTCGAGCATAGTCACTCCGTTTCACTTGGAAACTGGTTCAGGAGGGAGCGTAGCGGTTCTGACCCAGGCGCGCGGCCGCAGACAGTACAAACAGTACGGCAAGGCCGCGCAACGACGCCAGAATCCTCCTGAAGCAGTTTCCTCAGCCCATGAAGGCGTCGGGGTTTTTGGCAATCGCCCGCGCATCGTTGTAGTTGATCGACCCGCGCTTGATCAGGTCACTCAGGCCCTGGTCCAGCGTCTGCATGCCCATGCCGCTGGAGGTCTGCATCATCGAATACATCTGCGCGATCTTGTTTTCGCGGATGAGGTGTCGGATGGCCGGCGTGGCGATCATGATCTCGTGCGCGGCAATCCGGCCGTTGCCATCGCGCGTCTTGAGCAATGTCTGCGAAATCACCGCTTCGAGCGATTCCGACAGCATGGTGCGGACCATGTCCTTTTCTTCGGGTGGGAACACGTCCACCACCCGGTCGATCGTCTTGGCAGCGGAGCTGGTGTGCAGCGTGGCAAAGACCAGGTGGCCCGTTTCGGCCGCGGTCAGTGCCAGCCGGATGGTTTCCAGATCGCGCAATTCACCCACCAGGATCACGTCCGGGTCTTCACGCAGTGCCGAGCGCAGTGCGTTGGCAAACGAGTGCGTGTGCGGACCCAGTTCGCGCTGGTTGATCAGGCTCTTCTTGGACTCGTGCACGAATTCGATCGGGTCCTCGACCGTGAGGATGTGGCCCATGTCGCTATCGTTGCGGTGATCCACCATTGCGGCCAGCGTGGTGGACTTTCCCGAGCCCGTAGGTCCGGTCACCAGCACCAGCCCGCGCGGCTTCATGCAGAGATCCGCGAACACCGCCGGTGCCCGGAGATCGTCGAGCGTGAGTACCTTCGACGGAATCGTCCGGAACACGGCGGCGGCGCCGCGCTGCGTGGTGTAGGCATTGACCCGGAAGCGGGACAGGCCAGAGATCTCGAACGAGAAGTCGATTTCCAGCCGTTCCTCGTACATCTTGCGCTGCACGTCGCTCATGATGTCGTACACCATGGCGTGCACATCCTTGTGCGTCATGGCTGCGACATTGATGCGGCGCATATCGCCGTGAATCCGCACCATCGGCGGCATGTCAGCCGAGAGGTGAAGATCGGAAGCCTTGTTCTTGACCGCGAAGGCCAGAAGCTGTGCGATGTCCATCTATAATGACCCCACCCTAAAAACCCGCTTATTGTTTTACTTCTTGATATATATGTTCGCCGGATTATGTCTGTAATCGCCGCCAACTTGCAAGCCGTGGAAAGTGACATCGCGGCGGCTGCACAACAGGCGGGAAGACCCGCTTCGGAGGTCGCCTTGCTGGCCGTTTCCAAGACCGTTCCGGTGGCCAGGATCCGCGAGGCATATGAGGCCGGACAGCGCGCGTTCGGCGAAAACTATGTACAGGAAGGCGTGGAAAAGATCGGGGCGCTGGACGATCTGCGCGGCGGCATTGTCTGGCATTTCATCGGACCGTTGCAAAGCAACAAGACCCGCGTGGTGGCCGAGCAGTTCGACTGGGTACATGCCATCGACCGGCTGAAGATTGCCGAGCGGCTCTCCGCCCAGCGGCCGGCCGGCCTGGCACCGCTGCAGGTCTGCATCCAGGTGAATATCAGCGGTGAAGACACCAAGAGCGGCGTGGCGCCCGATGAAGTGCCTGCGCTGGCCCAGGCCATCGCAGCCTTGCCGAATCTCCAACTGCGTGGGCTGATGGCAATTCCGGCGCAGGCGAACGATCCGGTGGCACAGCGCCGGCCGTTTGCCGATTTGCGCAGGTTGCTTGATCAACTACGCCAATCCGGGCTAAACGTGGACACGCTCTCGATGGGCATGTCTGCAGACATGGACGCGGCCATTGCCGAAGGCGCCACGCTCGTGCGCATCGGTACCGCGATTTTCGGCGCGCGGGGCTGACTGCCCCAACGGGTCCGCGCCGGCCCCCGAACCCATGACAAGAACGCCAGCCGATCCAGCCAATGGCGGCGCGCTGGCAGACCAGGAACTTTGATGCTCGATTCCCTCACCTTTGGCTTCCTTGGCGGCGGCAACATGGCCTCCGCGCTGATTGGCGGCCTGGTGGCCCGTGGCGTACCCGCCGGTTCGATCCGCGTGGTCGACCCCTCCGAAGACGCCCGCAAACGTCTGGCACAGGCGCCGGGCGTCCATGCACTGGCCGCTCCGGACGCCGCATTCGGCGCCAGCGACGTCATCGTGCTGGCCGTCAAGCCGCAGCAGTTCCGCGACGCCCTGGCTCCGCTGGAAGCCCTGCTGGGCGACAGCCTGATCATCAGCGTGGCGGCTGGCATCCGCCTGCAGGACATGGCCCGCTGGCTCGGCCGTACCCGTCTGGTGCGTGCCATGCCGAATACCCCGGCGCTGGCCGGCATGGGCATGACCGGACTGGCGGCCGCCCCGGGGCTGTCCGAGGCCGACCGCGCCGTCGCAAGCGCCGTGGCCGAAGCCGTGGGCCAGTGTGTCTGGGTCGACAACGACGACCAGATCGACGCCGTCACCGCCATCTCCGGCAGCGGCCCGGCCTACGTGTTCTATTTCGTGGAAGCGATGGAACGCGCCGCCATGGAAATGGGACTCTCCGCCGAACAGGGCCGCCAGCTTGCGGTGGAAACCTTCCGCGGCGCAGCGGCGCTGGCCGCCGAGTCGCCCGAGCCCGTGTCGCTGCTGCGCGAGCGCGTGACATCGAAGGGCGGCACGACCTACGCGGCGCTGACGGCGATGGACGCGAGCGGGATGAAGGAAGCGTTTGTGAAGGCGATGCACGCGGCTGCGGAGCGCGGCCGGGAGATGGGGGCGGAATTCGGGAAGGATTGAGCGCCCGATTCACTCTCTGTTTTCTCCCCTCTCCCGCACGCGGGAGAGGGGGGCCAAACCGGCGGGATAGGGAAAGCCAAGCGGAACGGGCTACTTGATCCAATACGCCCCGAAAGTCCCCGCAAACACACAGGCCCCCAGCCAGTTGTTATGCCGGAACGCGGCGAAGCATTTCATCCGGTCGCGCTCGCGGATCAGGGTGTAGTGATAGCCAGCGAGAACCGCCGCAGCCGCCAGCCCCGCGAAGTACGGCCAGCCCAGTTCCAGCAGCAGTCCAGCCCAAGCCATCAGGCCCAGGAACACCGCGTAGCAGATCATGATCGCGGCCACGTCAAAGCGTCCGAACGTAATGGCCGAAGTCTTCATGCCGAGCAGCAGGTCGTCATCGCGATCGACCATCGCGTAAGCGGTGTCGTAGGCCACGGCCCAGAACACATTGGCTGCCAGCATCAGCCAGGCCACGAAAGGCACCTGGCCCTGGATAGCCGCGAACGCCATCGGGATACCGAAGCCGAACGCGATGCCCAGATAAGCCTGCGGGATGGCGAAGAAACGTTTGAAGAAGGGATAGGTGCCGGCCAGCACTGCCGCCACCACGGCCAGCCACTTGGTCAGCCCGTTCAGCGGCAGGATCAGCAGGAACGACACCACGGTGAGCACGCCCGCCACCATCAGGGCTTCCCAACTCGCGATCAGGCCGGCGGTCAGCGGTCGTTCCTTCGTGCGCTTCACATGGCGGTCGAAATCGCGGTCTGCCCAGTCGTTCATTGCGCAACCCGCCGAGCGCATCAGGAACGTACCGACGAAGAAAATCCAGAACATCTGCCACGAAGGCGGCCCCCCATCGGCCATCCAAAGCGCCCACAGCGTGGGCCAGAGCAGCAGAAGCGTGCCGATGGGCTTGTCGATGCGCACCAGCCGCGCGTAAAGCGCGAGGCGGCTCGGGTGTCGGGGGGCGGCAGAGGGTTGGGACATGGCGGACTTCGTAGCAATCTGTAAAGCAAAAACGCGCCCCGGCATGGTTTGCCGGGGCGCGTCGTACCGGATCAACCGGTCACTGGCCGATGAGGATCAGGCCAGCAGCGAGCGCAGCATCCACGCGGTCTTCTCGTGCGTCTGCATGCGCTGGGTCAGCAGGTCGGCCGACGGCTCGTCGCCAGCAGCATCGATAGCCGGGAACAGCGAGCGCGCGGTGCGCACCACGGCTTCCTGGCCCTCCACGAGCTTGCGGATCATGTCCGTGGCTTCGGGCACGCCCTCTTCCTCGGCGATCGACGACAGCTTGGCAAACTCGCGATACGTGCCCGGTGCCGGGTAGCCCAGCGCGCGGATACGTTCGGCGATGGAGTCGACGGCCAGCGCCAGCTCGGTGTACTGCGTCTCGAACATCGTATGCAGGGTGTTGAACATGGGACCCGTCACGTTCCAGTGGAAATTGTGGGTCTTGAGATAGAGGGTGTAGGTGTCAGCCAGCAGCTTGCTGAGCCCTTCCGCGATCTTCTTGCGGTCCTTGTCCGAAATACCAATATTCACGCTCATCTCATTCTTCTTTGCCATGGTGTTTCAGCTCCATTTTTTGTTCAAGCACGAGGATCGGCGTCCGCCGCCGGTTGCGAACATGATGGCGGACAAGACGGCGATCATTATCGCACCAGGATCACGCCGCGAGGAAGGTCAGACCCCGTGCCGCGTCGAGGAACATCGCCATTGCCCCCTGCGCGACAATCGCCATGCCGATCTCCTTGCGCACCACCTTGCGGCGCAGCCGGGCGGCATCGCCGGTGCGCGCCAGGCGCTGTTCAGTGGCCTGCGCCTGCAATTGCCGGAATTCGGAAACAAAAAGATCAACCATTGCCATGTTGTGCTCCCCATGCGGTCACTGGAGGTCTTGCGCCGCTGCAAGCAGCACCGCAAGACCCGATGGAATGGAGTGCATGCATCAACTACTAATGTGACTATTCGATAATTTAAAACTATTGAATAGGCTGGGGCTATGTTGGCCGGACGGCGTTGGCGGGAAATAAAAAACGGCAGGAGAACCCTGCCGTTGGCGATGGATTATCGAAAGGCTGTCAGGCCGCCACTGCCTCGACGGCGGACGCATCGGAGAGTCGGCGCACGCCGGACAGATCGCACGCGGCCACGGCGCGGGCCAGGGCCTCCATGGCCGGCAGACGCGTGAAACTCTTGCGCCATGCCAGAACCACGCGGCGGTCTGGCACCGGATCGGCAAACGGCACATAGGCCAGCAGGTCGTTACGCGGCTTCAGGTCCGGCACCGACGTGCGCGGCAGCACGGTGATACCCACGCCGCTGGCCACCATGTGGCGAATCGTCTCGAGCGACGATCCTTCGAACGTCTTCTGGATACCGTCGGCGGCCTGCGAGAAGCGCGACAGTTCCGGGCACACGCCCAGCACGTGATCGCGGAAGCAATGCCCGCTGCCAAGCAGCAGCATGGTCTGCTGCTTGAGCTCGTCAGGGTCCACCTTGGCCTGTTCGGCCAGGGCGTGCCCGCGCGGAACAGCCACCACGAACGGCTCGTCATAGAGCGGACGCACGGTCAAACCCGAATCCGGGAACGGCTCGGCCATGATCGCGCAATCGATCTCGCCCTGCTTGAGCAGTTCTATAAGCTTGTTCGTGTAATTCTCCTGCAGCATCAACGGCATTTGCGGCACGGTGTCGATCATCTGCTTGACCAGCGCCGGCAGCAGGTACGGCCCGATCGTGTAGATCACGCCCACGCGCAGCGGACCGGCCAGCGGATCCTTGCCCTGCTTGGCGATTTCGCGGATCGCCATGGTCTGCTCCAGCACACGCTGAGCCTGCGCCACAATCTGCTCGCCAATCGCCGTCACCGACACCTCGGAGGTGCCCCGCTCGAAGATCTGAACGGTCAGCTCGTCTTCCAGCTTCTTGATGGCGACTGACAACGTTGGCTGCGATACGAAGCACGCCTCGGCCGCACGGCCAAAATGGCGCTCGCGCGCAACGGCGACGATGTACTTCAGTTCGGTGAGCGTCATGATTAATCAATTCCGGTTAGGCGATAGATTTTAGCTTCGATTCCGCCGTCTGTCAGATCGACGAAGTAATGTCAGGCATACATCACTTCGCTGACGCATCAAACATTCCGCGAACAACGCTAGGCCTTCAGAAAGTCTTCCCGACCGCCAAGCCAGCGCGAGAGATGCGCCTCCACAGCCTCCGGGAACCGGGCGAGCATCAGCTCAGCAGCTTCCTGCGCGGGATCCACCAGCCAGGCATCGGTCTCCAAATCGGCAAACCGGAGCATGGCCTCCCCCGACTGGCGCGCGCCGAGGAACTCGCCGGGACCACGGATCTGCAGGTCGCGCCGCGCGATCTCGAAACCGTCGGTGGTCTCACGCATCGTGGCCAGCCGTTCCTTGGCCGTGGGCGACAGCGGGGCCTGGTACATCAACAGACAGACGGATTCCGCACTGCCCCGCCCCACCCGGCCGCGCAACTGGTGCAACTGCGCCAGCCCGAAACGCTCGGCATGCTCTATGACCATTAGCGAGGCATTGGGTACGTCCACGCCCACCTCGATCACAGTGGTGGCGACCAGCACCTGCATGCGGTTCGCGCTGAAATCTTCCATCACCGCCGCCTTCTCGACGGGCGGCAGCCGGCCATGGACCAGCCCGACGCGCAGGTCGGGCAGCGCGGCCACCAGCGTTTCATACGTCTCCACGGCGGTCTGCAACTGCAACGCCTCGCTTTCCTCGATCAGCGGACAGACCCAGTAGACCTGCCGACCTTCGGCGGCGGCATGATGCACGCGCTCGATGACTTCATCGCGACGCGCATCGTTGACCAGCCGCGTGACGATCGGCGTGCGGCCCGGCGGCAGTTCGTCGATCACGGACACGTCGAGGTCCGCGTAGTAGGTCATCGCCAACGTCCGGGGGATCGGCGTGGCCGACATCATGAGTTGATGGGGCACCTTGTCCGATGGAGCCGTAGCATCGGCTGCCCCCGCCTTGCCGCGCAGCGCCAGCCGCTGCGCCACGCCAAAGCGGTGCTGTTCATCGACCACGGCCAGCCCCAGATTGGCAAAGCGCACGCCGTCCTGAATCAGCGCATGGGTGCCGATCACCAGCTTGGCTTCGCCCGATTCGGCCAGCGCCACGGCTTCGCGCTTCGCCTTCGCCTTGAGGCTGCCCGCCAGCCACGCCACAGGCACGCCCAGCGGCTCCAGCCATGCCGAGAGTTTGCGGTAGTGCTGTTCGGCCAGGATTTCCGTGGGTGCCATCAATGCGGCCTGATAACCGGCATCGATGGCCTGGCACGCGGCCAGTGCCGCCACGATGGTTTTGCCGCTGCCCACATCGCCTTGCAGGAGCCGATGCATCGGGTGCGGCAAGGTCATGTCGGCGGCGATTTCCTCCACCACGCGCTGCTGCGCGCCGGTCAGCTTGAACGGCAACGCGGCCAGGAAGCGGGTCAGCAGGCCATCCGCGCGACGCGGCATTGATGGCGCATTCTTCTCGCGCCGGGCCGCCTGCGAGCGGCGCAGCGATATCTGCTGGGCAAGCAGTTCGTCGAACTTGATGCGGATCCACGCCGGATGCGAGCGATCGGCCAGCGCGGCTTCGCTCTCCTGCGGCGGCGGGTTGTGCAGCAGCCGCAGGCAATCCATCAGTGGCGCCAGCTTCAGCGACGCCAGCGGGCCGCGCAGCACCGGTTGCGGCAATGTCTCGGGCATCGGCGTCCGAGACAGCGCGCCACCAATAGCCTTGCGAAGGTAGGCTTGCGAAATGCCGGCCGTGGCGGGGTAGACCGGCGTCAGGCGATCCGGCAGGGCCTCTTCGGCCACCACGGGGCGCACCGTCGGATGAACCATCTCGGCACCGAAGAAACCGCCACGGATCTCCCCGCGCACGCGCAGCCGCACGCCCTCGGCCATCTGTTTGGTCTGGCTGCCGTAGAAGTTCAGGAAGCGCAGCGTGAGTTCGCCGGTGTCATCGGCGATCTTGACCACGAGTTGCCGACGCGGTCGAAATGTCACCTCGTTGGAGACCACTTCGCCCTCGACCTGCGCCGCCAGCCCAAGCCCTGCGCGCCGGGTGGCCTCGCCGATGGTTTCCAGCGTGGTCTCGTCCTCGTAGCGCAGCGGCAGATGCAGGACGAGGTCGACGGGCCGGCGCAAGCCGAGCTTGGCCAGCCGGGCGGCGGCCGTGGACGGCTTGGCCGCGTTCGGCCCCGACCCATCCTTGGCTGGGGTGGACTTGCCACGCCGGGCCGGTTTGCCGGGGGCCTCAGCGTGTGCGGGTTCGTCGATCGGATCGTTGGCGGTGCCTGGCATCAGCGCGGGAATATGGAGATCACAAGCGGGGCGTGGGCAGCGCGGGGCGCCCAAGCCTTACAATATCGGATTCGCCGATTGTACCCATGCCATGCCGATGCCTGCGGCAGCACTCCGTCACGAGTGCCGCCCGCGCATCGTTTTGCGTGGCCGCGCCGTTTGTCAAACCCATGCTGACTCTGTCCGATTTCGATTTCCCGCTGCCGCCCGAACTGATCGCGCAGTCCGCCCTGCCCGACCGTAGCGCCAGCCGCCTGCTGGTGGTGGATCGGACAGCCCCGGAAGACACTGCCGACGCCGTGCGGATGGTGGATCGCGCATTCAGCGACATCCTCGAATACCTGCGTCCCGACGACCTGCTCGTCTTCAACGACACGCGCGTGATCAAGGCGCGCTTCTTCGGCCAGAAGCCCAGCGGCGGCCGGATCGAGGTGCTGGTCGAGCGCGTGGTGGATACCCACACCGTGCTGGCCCAGGTACGCGCCTCGAAGACACCCGCCGAAGGTAGCGAACTGCTGCTGGCCGACGATGCCTTTTCGGTGACCGTGGGCCCGCGCGTGGACCAGTTCTTCACGCTGCGCTTCCCCGAGCCTGCGCTCGACCTGATCGAGCGCTACGGCCGCCTGCCGCTGCCGCCGTACATCACGCACGACCCCGACGCCTACGATGAAACGCGCTACCAGACCGTGTATGCGCGCAATCCAGGCGCGGTGGCCGCGCCCACCGCCGGGCTGCATTTCGACGATGCGCTGTTCGCGCGCCTCGACGCGGCCGGTGTGCGCCGTGGCTTCCTGACGCTGCACGTTGGCGCGGGCACGTTCCAGCCCGTGCGTACCGAGAACCTGGCCGAGCACAAGATGCACTCGGAGTGGTTTTCGATTCCGCCCGAACTGGCCGATGCCGTGCGCGAGACCCGCACGCGAGGCGGCCGCGTGATCGCCGTGGGCACCACGTCGCTACGCGCGCTGGAATCGGCGGGCGCCGAAGACGGCACGCTGGCCGTGGCCCATGGCGACACCGATATCTTCATCACCCCCGGTTACCGTTTCCGCGTGGTCGACGCGTTGATCACGAACTTCCACCTGCCCAAGTCCACGCTGCTGATGCTGGTGTCGGCGCTGGCCGGCGTGGAAGCCATCCGCGCCGCCTACCGCCACGCCGTGGACGCCCGCTACCGCTTCTTCAGCTATGGCGACGCCATGCTGCTGACCGTGCGCGACCGCCAGAACGCTGCAACGCCCGCTGAATCCCAGGACTAAGAACATGCTCGATTTCGAACTGCTGACCACCGATGGCAACGCCCGCCGCGGCCGCGTCACCCTGAACCACGGCGTTGTGGAAACGCCGATCTTCATGCCCGTGGGCACCTACGGATCGGTCAAGGCGATGTCGCCGCTGGAGCTCAACGAGATCGGCTCCCAGATCATCCTGGGCAACACGTTCCACCTCTGGCTGCGTCCCGGCCTGGACGTGGTGGAAGCCCACGGCGGCCTGCACAAGTTCATCGGCTGGGACAAGCCGATCCTGACCGACTCAGGCGGCTTCCAGGTGTTTTCGCTCGGCGAACTGCGCAAGATCACCGAGGAAGGCGTCACGTTCGCGTCGCCGGTCAATGGTGACAAACTGTTCCTGTCGCCCGAGATCTCGATGCAGATCCAGCGCACGCTCAACTCGGACATCGTCATGCAGTTCGACGAATGCACGCCCTACGAGATCGACGGCCGCCCGGCCACGCACGAGGAAGCCGCGAAATCGATGCGCATGAGCCTGCGCTGGGCCAAGCGCTCGCGCGACGAATTCGAGTCGCTCGCCAATCCGAACGCGCTGTTCGGCATCGTGCAGGGCGGCATGTACGAGGACCTGCGCGACGAGTCGCTGGCCGGCCTGTCGGAACTGGACTTCCACGGCTACGCCATCGGTGGCCTGTCGGTAGGCGAGCCCAAGGCAGACATGATGCGGGTGCTGGAACACGTGGGCCCGCGCCTGCCGGCCAACAAGCCGCACTACCTGATGGGTGTCGGTACGCCGGAAGACCTCGTCGCCGGTGTGGCCCACGGCGTAGACATGTTCGATTGCGTGATGCCGACGCGCAACGCGCGCAACGGCTGGCTGTTCACGCGCTTCGGTGACGTGAAGATCCGCAATGCCGCCCATCGCAACGATCCGCGCCCGCTCGACGAGCAGTGCGGCTGCTACACCTGCCGCAACTTCTCGCGTGCCTACCTGCACCACCTGCACCGCGTGGGCGAGATCCTCGGCGCGCGGCTCAACACGATCCACAACCTGTATTACTACCTGGAACTGATGAGCGAAATGCGCACCGCCATCGAGGAACACCGCTTCGAGGCGTTCCGTCGCCAGTTCGCCGAGAACCGCGCGCGCGGCACCAAATAGCCTCCATGTATCCAAAACCAGACAGGTAGCGGAAAGCCCAGTAGAACTTTTCGCGGCCTGATGGTCGAATACCTGCCCGCCGAGCGGGTGGTCTCCGGGAACGAGGTATTTCTGTCACGTACTTAAAGTACTTTCGGAGCACCCCGAGCAAACCCGGAATTCGCCCTAGAATGCCCAAGGCGGGACGACAACGGGTGATAGAATGCCCGATTCACTGAATGACCTTTGTGACGGAGAAGTAACGTGCTGATTTCGAACGCTTTTGCTCAGACCGCTGGCGCTGGCGGCGCAGCGGGTGGCCTGATGAGCTTCCTGCCGATCATCCTGATGTTCGCGGTGCTGTGGTTCATCATGATCCGCCCGCAGATGAAGCGGCAAAAGGAAGCCAAGGCCATGATGGAAGCACTGGCAAAGAACGACGAAGTCGTGACCGCCGGCGGCATCCTGGGTCGTGTAACCAAGGTCAATGAGAACTACGTGACGGTAGAAGTGGCGGAAGGCACGGAAATCACCGTGCAGAAGAACGCCGTGACCACCGTCCTGCCGAAAGGCACGCTGAAGTCGCTCTGATCCGGACTGCCTCAATCGCCTGATCCCGGCACGGTCTACCGCAGCAACCGCCGCGAGAGACCGCCCCCTGCGCAGCCGCCTGAACCAGCCCGCGGGTCCACCCGGACCCGGCCCGGAGCTGCCAGGCGGCTGTTTGCCAACCGGTCCGGCCGATCCGGCGCGCACTGCGCGCGACAATCGGCCACGCCAACTGCAACGACTGGCCAAAGATGAATCGTTACCCGCTTTGGAAGTACATCGTGATTCTGGTGGCCCTGGCCATCGGGATCATCTACACCCTGCCGAACTTCTTCGGCGAGGCACCCGCTGTGCAGGTGTCCTCCGCAAAGGCCACGGTCAAGGTCGACCTGGCCATGCAGAAACAGGTCGAGGAAGTGCTGGCCCAGAACCAGCTGCAGCCCGACGGGGTCTTTTTCGATCTCGCCGGCCAGTCCGGCTCGGTCAAGGCACGTTTCCGCACGACCGACGAGCAGCTCAAGGCCAAGGACGTCCTGTCCCGCGCGCTCAATCCCAACACCAACGATCCCACCTATGTGGTGGCGCTGAATCTGCTGTCCGGCTCGCCGCAGTGGCTCACCTCCCTGCACGCACTGCCGATGTACCTGGGCCTGGACCTGCGCGGTGGCGTCCACTTCCTGCTGCAAGTCGACATGAAGGGTGCCGTCGACAAGAAGCTCGACAGCCTCTCGGGCGATGCCCGTACGTTGCTGCGCGACAAGAACATCCGCCATTCCGGCATCGACCGTGACGGCGACCGCCTGACCGTGCGCTTTGGCAATGCTGGCGAGGCCGACCGCGCACGCGCTGTCCTGGCCGATAGCCTGCGCGAGCTGGCATTCACCGTGGACGGCAACAACGTCACCGGCGTGTTTACCGATGCAGCCCGCAAGGCCGTGCAGGACGCCGCCGTCAAGCAGAACATCACCACGCTGCACAACCGCGTGAACGAACTCGGCGTGGCCGAGCCCGTGATCCAGCAGCAGGGCGCCGACCGTATCGTCGTGCAACTGCCGGGCGTGCAGGACACCGCCAAGGCCAAGGACATCATCGGCCGCACCGCTACGCTGGAAGCCCGCCTGGCCGATCCGGACGCACCGCGCAACCCGCGTCCGGGCGACCCAGTGCCGTTTGGCGACGAACTGTTCACGCAAGGTAACGGCGCGCCGGTGATCCTGCGCAAGCAGGTGATCTTCACGGGCGACCGCATTGAAAGCGCGTCGGCCGGCTTCGACCAGAACCAGCGCCCCTCCGTCAACATCAAGCTCGATGCACAGGGTGGCCGCACGCTGCGTGACGTGTCGCGCGAGAACATCGGCAAGCCGATGGGCATCGTCCTGTTCGAAAAGGGCAAGGGCGAAGTGCTGACCGTGGCGACGATCCAGTCGGAACTGGGTTCGAGCTTCCAGATCACCGGCTCCTACTCGACCGAAGCCGCCAACGACCTGGCGCTGCTGCTGCGCGCCGGCTCGCTGGCCGCACCGATGGAAATCATCGAGGAACGCACGATCGGCCCGTCGCTGGGCGCGGACAATATCCAGAAGGGCTTTGACTCCGTCGCCTACGGCTTTGCGGCCATGGGCGTGTTCATGATCTTCTACTACATGCTGTTCGGCGTGTTCTCGGTGATCGCGCTGGGCGTGAACCTGCTGCTGCTGATCGCGCTGCTGTCGATGCTGCAGGCCACGCTGACGCTGCCCGGCATCGCCGCTATCGCGCTGGTGCTCGGCATGGCCATCGATGCGAACGTGCTGATCAACGAACGTATCCGGGAAGAGTTGCGCGCGGGCGCGTCGCCGCAGATGGCCATTGCCATCGGCTTCGACCGCGCCTGGGCCACCATCCTGGACTCGAACGTGACCACACTGATCGCAGGCCTGGCGCTGCTGGCGTTCGGCTCGGGTCCTGTGCGCGGCTTTGCCGTGGTGCACTGCCTGGGCATCCTGACCTCGATGTTCTCGGCGGTGTTCTTCAACCGCGGCATCGTCAACCTCTGGTACGGCCGCAAGAAGAAGCTGCAGAGCCTGGCCATTGGCCAGGTCTGGAAGCCGGGCCCCGATACCCCGGTCACCAAGTAAGCCAGGACAGGAACACACATCATGGAATTTTTCCGCATCAAGCGCGACTTTCCGTTCATGAAGCACGCGTTGATCTTCAACGTGGTCTCCTTCCTGACGTTTGCCGCTGCCGTCTTCTTCCTCTGGCACAAGGGCCTGCACCTGTCGATCGAGTTCACCGGCGGTACGGTGATGGAGGTCAATTACCAGCAGACCGCCGATCTCGAAAAGATCCGCGGCCAGGTGGGCAAGCTTGGCTATAGCGATGTGCAGGTGCAGAACTTCGGCACCTCGCGCGACGTGATGATCCGCCTGCCGCTGCAGAAGGGTCCGGACGGCAAGCCCGTAACCTCGGCGCAGCAGAGCGAACAGGTGATGGGCGCGCTGACCGCCTCCGCGCCTGACGCCAAGCTCCAGCGCGTGGAATTTGTGGGGCCGCAGGTAGGCAAGGAACTGGCCACCGACGGCCTGCTGGCGCTGCTCTGCGTGGTGGCCGGTATCGTGATCTACCTGTCGTTCCGGTTCGAATGGAAGTTCGCCGTGGCGGGCATCATCGCCAACCTGCACGACGTGGTGATCATCCTGGGCTTCTTCGCGTACTTCCAGTGGGAGTTCTCGCTGTCGGTGCTCGCGGCAATCCTTGCGGTGCTCGGCTACTCGGTCAACGAATCGGTCGTGATCTTCGACCGGATTCGTGAAGCCTTCCGCAAGTACCGCAAGATGAGCACCCACGAAGTCATCGACCACGCCATCACCAGCACGATGTCGCGGACCATCATCACCCACGGCTCGACCGAAATGATGGTGCTGTCGATGTTCTTCTTCGGCGGCCCGACGCTGCACTACTTCGCACTGGCCCTGACCGTGGGTATCCTGTTCGGTATCTACTCGTCGGTGTTCGTGGCTGCGGCACTGGCCATGTGGCTGGGCGTCAAGCGCGAAGACCTGGTCAAGGGCGACAAGAAGGGAGGCGACTCCACCGACCGCAACGACCCGAACTTCGGGGCGCAGGCCTGACGGTCATCGCTGTCATCGACAAAGAAAGCGACAAAGAAGCGACAAAATAAAAAGGCACCTTCGGGTGCCTTTTTATTTTCCTCCGGGCCGCTACCGGCCGAGCCATCAGACTTCCGTCAGGTTCTCGATCCAGACCGCCAGGCGATCCGACGCAAACGACTCGGTACGGGTGCCGGTGCGCGCCGAAATGGCATCGCCCTCGCGCACCAGTTGCAGCGCCCCGCCTGCTTCCTCCAGCCACAGCAGCGTAGCCAGCCAGGCAGCGTGTTCGGCCGACACGGCTTCGCCCACTGGATTGGCGACAAACTCGCTCAACGCTGCAGGGGACGTCCAGGTGATGACGTCGCCATCACGGCGCACGGACGCGCCAAGCGCCTCGGCCAACACCGCCGCCACATCGCCAGCGCCACGGCCCGCTGCGCGCAACGCCGCGAGCCTCAAGCCGACCGCATGGCCAAACGATCCACTGCGCTGGCTTTCCGCGCCGATCACGTCCGCGTAGTCCATGCGCTGCCAGTCCGGCTCGGCATTCTTCGCACCGGCCAGCGAGGTACCCGACAGATACGTCTCCACCGGCTGGAATTTTCCAGGACCGATCAGGCTCGCACACAGCGCATGCACCATGCCCACGCGCGTCGCCACGGTCTGCTTCTGCAGCACCATCAGCTTCTCGCGTACAAGCTGGTCGCGCTCACGGCGCAGCCCGGACAGTTCCAGCGCTTGCTTCAGTTCCATGCGCAGCGCCGTAATGTCCCACGGCTTCTTGATGTAGCGATGGATCTGGCCCTGGTTGACTGCCTCGACGGTCTGGTCGAGCTCCGAGTAGGCCGTGGTCAGGATGCGCACGATGTGCGGGTAGCGCTCGCGCGCATACCGCAGCAGTTCGTTGCCATACTCGCCCGGCATACGTTGGTCGGACACCAGCACGGCAAGGCTCTCGGCGTGGGCATCGAGCAGCGCCTTGCCCTCCTCCACCGACTGGCCGGTCACCACCGGTGCAAGCTGCCCGATGGCGCGCTGGAAATACTTGACTGCGGTAGCTTCGTCGTCGACGAACAGAATCGCCGGGGGTGCCTGCGTCATATTCGGTTCGCTCATCGATCACTCCTGTGCATACGATTCTTGAAATTGGGGAAATCGAGGGTAACGGTGGTGCCTGCGCCCGATGCGGACGCTATCCGGATGCCGCCACCAAAAGATTGCATTACGCGATTACAGAAAATCATGCCCATGCCGCTGCCACCCGCCGAGGCGTGCGTGGTCACCGGGTCCACCAGCAGCCGGCCCATCACCTCGGGCGGGATGCCGGGGCCGTTGTCCGCGATGCGGATTTCCGGCCGGTCACCGGACTCCACGACAAAGCGCAGCAACGGCGCCTCGACGTCGGCCAGTGCCCGCAATGCATTGCTCATAACCGACGACAGCACCAGCGCCACGCAATTGGGCAGCGTGAGCACCGGAAAATCACCGATCACATCGACCTGTACCCAACTACGCTGGTTATCGGCAAAAGGGTAGCTATCCAGTAGCGATGCCACCAGCGCGCCCGCACTGACCTCCTGCCCCGGTCCGGTCCGGGGCTTGGTACCACCCGCGCTGCTCCGCACCGACTGAAGGAATGACGACAGCACCGCCAGGCAATACTGGGCGTTATCGTGCATCGCACCAGCGGCATGGCCGATCTCGGTCTGGCGCTGCTGGCTCAGTTCGCCACCGACGCGTGACTCGATGCCACGCGCGAAGTTGGCGATGGCCGCCAGCGGCGTATTCAGTTCGTGGGCAAGAAAGGCCAGCGTCTCGTCGATGGCCATCAGCCGCTGCTGGCGCACCGCGCGCTCGCGGAACCGTTCGCCGGCCAGCCGCAGGACATCCCGCGCACCCGCCACGCCAATCGGCTTCTCCAGGATGCGGAAGACCTCGCCGTTGTTCACGGTTTCGAGCAGCACATCCTTGTCCGCGTAGGCCGTGACCAGAATCCGCACGATCTGCGGATACTCCAGCGACACCTGGCGCAACAGGTCGCCACCATCGCGGCCCGGCATCCGGAAATCGGTCACCAGCACGGATATCCGCGCGTGCTCCGCACGCAGGATGGCGATGGCTTCGTCGGCACCCGTGGCCGACAGCACTTCGTACTCGCTGCCCACAGCGCGAGCAAAATACTTGCAGGCCATCTCCTCGTCATCGACGTAGAGAATGGTAGGACGCGCCTGCGTAACTTCGATCATGACAACATCACTCCGCGCGCGGCAGGTCAAAACTGAAGGCAGCCCACTGGCCGACCTCGCTCTCGGCATAGAGCACGCCGTCGTGGCGCTCGATCACCGCATAGCTGATCGACAGGCCCAGCCCCAACCCCTGCCCCACTTCGCGCGTCGTGAAGAACGGTTCGAACACCCGCGCGAGGTTTTCCGGCGCAATGCCGGGGCCGTTGTCGCGCACCGTCACGTGCAGGCGCTTGACGTCCCAGCGCACGGTCGTATGGATCGCCGGTTCCTTCGTGCCCGCCTTGCGCATGGCCAGCGCGGCATTCGAAAACAGGTTGATCAGCACGCCGATGATCGCAGCCTCGTCGCCGAGCACCAGCGTATCCATCGGCATCTCGCGCGTCATCTTGACGCCGCGCAATTCGTGCGCCGTCAGCCGCTGGGACGAGTCGAGCGCCTTTTCGAAAAGGAAAGGTGTGCCCTCCACCTCGGCGCCGGGCTTGCGGTACGCAAACGTCTTCAGGTCGGAGACGATATGCTGGATGCGTTGCATACCCTGCTTGGCATCCACCAGGCACTCCTGGATCCCCGGCTCGTTCTTGGCCGCCGGCTCCTCCATGGCCACCTCGATGGCCATCAGGCAGAAATTCACCGGATTGTTGACTTCGTGCAACAGCCCCGCCGCCAGCGTACCGATAGCGGCCATCTTTTCCTGCTGCAGCATCTGGCCCTTGATATCCACCAGCTTGCGATTGATGACTTCGAGCTCGGTGTTCTTGTCTGCCACCTCGGCCTTGAGCCGGAACAGCATGAAGCGCGCGCGTTCATTGAAGAACGTGTACACGCCGCTGGCAGCCGCCGCGAACAGCAGGAATAGCGAGTTCACGATGAACGTGCCCATCGGCTCGATGCCGCCGGAATGCAGCAGGCAAGCCAGCGCGTAGAGCACGTACGAGAGAATGCCGAACACCAGGTTCTGCCAGAGTCCGAATGGCAGGGCGATGCCCGAGGCGAAGATCGCGAGGTTCAGGCCCACGTAGTAAGGCGACTGCACCCCTTCGGTCTGCGAAATCATCCACGCGATCATGATCTGCGGCAGCAGCAGCCACGACATCGTCAGCCAGGGCGCGAAGCGGCGCCCCGCCTGGCTGTAGAGCGCCACCACCACGCCGGCGATCAGCAACGACACGACGACCCGCGCAATCGCAAAAGGCAGTTGCAGATGCGGGTACTGGCCGTAGTCGAGCCCGACACCAAGGAGCACGAGGGCGATGGCCGTGTAGGCGCCGCCCCGACTGAACGCGAGGCGGAAGTCGGCCAGCTCCGACTGATAGCCGGCATAGAGTTGGTTCGAGCTCATGACCCTGGCAGGCGCCGCCTCTATCTCAGCGGATGGTGGCTTCGGCGAAGACATTGACGCCGGTTTCATCGACATAGAGTCGGTGGGCATGCGAATTCTCCGGCAGCAGCGAGGACATCCCCGCCTCGTCGCGATAGATCAGGTACCACTCCAGCAAATGTTCCATGCCGAATTTCTCGGGATTGTCGGAGTGGACATTGGTGACCAGCATCTCCCCGCCCGGCTTCGATCGCGATGCGAAATAGGACAGCAGACGCGCGCAGACCTTGTCCGAGAGATAGTCGAACAGGCCGGCGCAGTAGACCGCGTCGAACTCCCGCACGCTCGGGTCGTCCATGGCAATCCGGCGCTTGAGCAGTTCATGCACCGACTGATGCAGCATCTCCACCGATACCTTGTGCCCGGCCGCCGCCGCCGATCGCTCGATCGAGCTGCGTGTGTATTCGAGCGTTTCCTCGCTGAAATCGACCAGCTGGAACGACAGCAACTCCGGATTCGGGTACTCGCGCACGAAGCGCTGGATCTCGAATGCCGGCCCGCACCCCACGTTGAGGATGCGGAACGGACGCCCCGCGGCCCGCGCGCGCTCGGCCTGCCGTGTCAGGAAGTCCACCAGCAGGTCGATGCGGTTGCGGTGCGCCGTAGCCACCGCAGCCTTGAGGAACGCGGTGTTGACGATCTGGAAGTACGTGGTCGGACCCTGCTGCGGATCGCTGAGGATCTGGTTCACCATCTCGTAGTCGCCGGCGTAGCCCAGCGGCTTGGTGAAGGTGCGGTACACGAACGGTGCCCGCAGCAGCAGCGGATGCAGCGCGGCCTGCGCATAGGTGCGGTGCACCGGCGCCAGTTCGCTGTCCACGCTCTGTGCTTCACCCTCGAGCCAGTCGAGGTAGGTCTTCACCTTCCCCATCAGCGGCGAGGCCAGTTCGTAGAACACGTCCTCGCGCAGCCGGCCTTCCTTCTTCGGCAGCGACTCGGTCAGGTCCACCTGCTCGACCCAGCGCGAGACTTCCGAGAGGAATGCGCGCATCTCGTTGACCACGATCTGGTAATCGCGCCGGATATTGAAGCGCGTGTCCCAGTCCTGGACAAAGAGATTCGCCTCGTGGGCGACCGACTTGGGCGCGTCGCCCACGTCCGTCAGCTCGCGCCATTCGTCGATCAGCGTCAGCGAGACCACAGCGGTCAGGCCCGTGTTGACGAGACTCATGACGACGGCCTTGCCGAGGTAAGCGTTCTTGGCGCCCATGCGGACGTTCAGTTCGCTGAGTACCTCGCTGACCTGGACAATCGAATAGGGATTGTAGATTTCCATCACCAGCGACTTGCGCTGGAGATTGATAATCGTGCCCCGCACCTGCTCGCCCTGCGAGTTGCGGAAGCTGACTACCGGATCGATTTGCGTTTTGGAGTACACGGTATCGCGCCAGGGGAATTCCGAGAAACACTGCGGGCTCGGCGCCAAGGGGCAGCCGGCCGATTACGGCTCAGGCAAGGGACTTGAGGCGAACTACCAGTCAGGGAATGCAGCCTATGCTCATATCGATGCGCGTGACCTGTTGCGGGAAGGCGCGCACCGGCAGGCTGGCGGAACTGGCCATTGCACTGGCGGGCGCCGCCCCAGAGGGTGGGACTGCGGCGACCCATTGTACTGTGGCTGTTCGACAACGCACAACCGGCCAGTCCAGCCAAATAGTGGGGTATGCCAACACGCATAAAAAATGGGCCGGCATTCCCTGCCGGCCCATGTCTTGGGAAGATGACATCTCCCCGATAGCGCCGATGCACCGAAATATTGCATCGCGCCGTGATCCGTCCTTGTGTACGGATCACCGTCGAACCCAGTCCGAACCTTAGTCCGCCTTGACGGCCTCGACCTGGATCGCCAGCTTCACGTCCTGCTTGAAGCCGTACTTCACACCGTAGTCGATGCCGAAGTCGGCGCGGTTGAACTCGGCCACGGCATCGGCGCCGCAAGCTTCACGCTTGAGCATCGGGTGCTGGATGCACTTGAATTCCTTGATCTCGAGCTTGACCGGCTTCGATACGCCGCGCAGCGTCAGCACGCCTTCCACTTCGGTCGGCACGTCGCCCTTGAACTTCGAGAACTTGCCCTTGTACGTGGCGTCCGGGAAAGCCTGTACGTCAAACATCTCCGGGCCCTTGGCGTGCTCGTTGAGCTTGCCGTTGCCGAAATCGATCGACGCCGCATCGATCTTGATATCCACCGTGCCGGACTTGGCAGCACGGTCCAGCGTCACCACGCCGCTGGACTTGTCGAACTTGCCACGCCACTTCGACAGGCCGCCCAGGTGGTCGGCTTCGAAGCTCGGGTACGTGTGGGTCGGGTCGATGTTGTACGTCGACGCGTTGGCCATGGCGGCGCCGGCGGCGAACGTGGCGGAGGCTGCCGCGGCAGCGGCGATCAGGGTGCGCATTTTCATCTTGAATCTCCCGTCAAAAAGTTGGAGAGGAAGGTCATAAATCGGCCAAGGAGCGGTCAGCGGGACTAAGCCTGCCTCAGCCCTTCTTTGCCGGGGTCACGATATGGAACTTGATCTGGACGTCGTCGGCCACCACGGAAGTGTCCTTCCACTCGCCGTCGCCGATGTTGAACACGGTACGCTTGATCGGCAGCACGCCGTCGAAGACCTGCGCACCGCCGTCCTGCTTGTACGTGGCCGGCACGGTCACGTCGATGGTCTTGCCCTTGATGGTCAGCTTGCCCACCACGTCGTACCTGCCTGCGGCGCCGGCCTTGATGCTGGTGGACTGGAACACGGCCTTCGGAAACTTGCCTGCATCGAACCAGTCCTTGCCCTTGACCTCCTTCGTGGTCTCGGCATCGCCGATCTCGAAGCTCGACACATCGATCTCGACCTTGGCCGACGAGGTGGCGAGCTTGGCCGGATCGAAGTCGAGGGTGGCATCGAACTTCTTGAACTTGCCTTCCATTGGCACGCCGATCTGCTTGGCAACGGCCGTGACCGAGCTCTTTGCGGCATCGATCTGGGCCCATGCCAGGTTGGCGGCCATGCCCGCCGTGGCCAGCACGGCGGCCACGAGGATTGGACCGGAACGGGACATGCGTTTCATCTGAGACTCCAGTGGTAATGGGGTGATCGGGTGATGGATTCGCGCGGTTCAGCGCAGGAACGGGATCATGCGGCCCAGCGTGCCGTCACGGTCGATGATCTGGTGCTTGATGGCTGCAGCGGCATGCACCACGACAATCGCCGCCATCAGGTAGTTGAGCCAGATATGGGCATTCTGGAGGATCGGCTTCCATGTGTCGCTGGCCTCGATCAGGACCGGCAGCTTCCAGAGCCCCAGGTAGACCACCGGCACGCCAGCAGCCAGGCTGTACAGATAGCCGGTGATCGGGACGACGATGATCAGCAGGTAGAGCAGATGGTGCGCGGCGGCCGCGGCCCGTGCCTGCCAGGCCGGCGTGCCCGGCGCCACGGCCGGTGCGGCATGGGTGGCGCGCCAGATCACGCGCAGCACGGCCAGCACGAAGATCGTTACGCCAAGCCACTTGTGCCAGGAGAACAGCTTGAGCTTGGTGGGCGTGAAACCGGGGATACCGGTCATGTAGAGGCCGAGGCCGAACGCGGCAAAGATGCCGAACGCAATCAGCCAGTGCAGGCTGATCGCCGTAGGCGTATAGCGCGCCGGCGCCCCCGTCGAGGATCCAATGGAACCCATGTCAGTCAATCCCTTCGTTTGTTGCTTTTATTTGTTGCGCCGGCCTGTCTGGCGACCATGCATCATCTAAGACGATCCGCCACGACAATCACGTCAGGCCCCAAGGCCGCCTGCGCCGCGCCATGCGTGACCAGCAATCTTCGCATTATTGGGTGCGCGCCCGATGCTGGGAAGCCCCGAACTTCATGAAGTCGTTCAAATCATTTGATGTGCCGTAATGTCGCACCAGCCAACCGGGAACCGATCGTAGCGCACACCGGTGACAGACGGCACTGGCCGATGGTGTCACCCTGTCCGGCCAGTCGTTGCCCGTTTGAAACCGCGCCAAACAAAAAGGGCCGACCCGAAGGTCAGCCCCTGTTGTCCTGCCGCCACGCTCCTTGCGGAGCGCGAAGGTAATCAGATGCGGTTCGCCAGTTCCACGGCCTTGCCGATGTAGCTGGCCGGCGTCATGTCGAGCAGCACCTTCTTGGCGTCGTCGGGAATCGCCAGCCCCTGCACGAACGTCTGCAGCGCTTCGCGCGAGATGCCCTTGCCGCGCGTCAGCTCCTTGAGCTGTTCATACGGGTTGGGCACGCCAAAGCGGCGCATCACGGTCTGCACCGGCTCGGCCAGCACTTCCCAGCAGTTGTCGAGGTCTTCGTTCAGGCGCTCCGGATTGGTTTCCAGCTTGCCCAGGCCGCGCAGGCATGCCTCGTAGGCCAGCAGGCTGTAGCCGAAGGCCACGCCCATGTTGCGCAGTACGGTGGAATCGGTCAGGTCACGCTGCCAGCGCGACAAGGGCAGCTTTTCCGACAGGTGGCGCAGTACGGCATTGGCCAGGCCCACGTTGCCTTCCGAGTTTTCGAAGTCGATCGGATTGACCTTGTGCGGCATCGTCGACGAGCCAATCTCGCCAGCCTTCGTCTTCTGCTTGAAGTAGCCCAGCGCGATGTAGCCCCAGATGTCGCGGTTCAGGTCCAGCAGGATCGTGTTGGCGCGCGCCACGGCATCGAACAGCTCGGCCATGTAGTCGTGCGGCTCGATCTGGATGGTGTACGGGTTGAACGTCAGGCCCAGGCGCTGCTCGATCACCTGCTTCGAGAACGACTCCCAGTCGAACGACGGATAGGCCGACAGGTGGGCGTTGTAGTTGCCCACGGCGCCGTTCATCTTGCCGAGCAGTTCCACGCGCTCCACGCGTTCGATGGCGCGGGCCAGGCGGGCGGCCACATTGGCCATTTCCTTGCCCAGCGTGGTCGGGCTGGCCGGCTGGCCGTGCGTGCGCGACAGCATCGGCTGCGTGGCATTGAGCTTGGCCAGTTCCACCAGGCGGGCGTGCACGCGCTTGAGCGCCGGGACGATCACGCCATCGCGGGCGCCCTTGAGCATCATGCCGTGCGACGTGTTGTTGATGTCTTCCGAGGTGCAGGCGAAATGGATGAACTCGCTCGCGGCTTCCAGCTCGGCGTTGCCCTTGACCTGTTCCTTGAGCCAGTACTCCACCGCCTTCACGTCGTGGTTGGTGACGGCTTCGATTTCCTTGATCCGGCCCGCATCGGCTTCAGTGAAGTCATCCACCAGCGCCTGCAGCTTCGCTTCGGATTCGGCCGAGAATCTCGGCACGTCAGGCAGGCCGGCCTGGGCCAGTGCGATCAGCCAGTTGACCTCGACCTTGACGCGGTTGCGCATGAATGCGGCTTCCGACAGCCACTCGCGCAGCGCGTCGGCCTTGGCGGCATAACGGCCATCGATGGGGGACAGGGCGGAGAGCGGCGAAAGGGAAGACGTGGACATGCTGGGCAACCGGAGAGAAGAGAAATCGGGGGTTCGTGCGGGGGCGCCGGAACCAGAGGATAGGCGTCGCGAAGGCGGCTCGTGCAAGCGGCGGATGCGCCGCTCAGTGGCCAGGGCCAAAACGCGTAACGCGCGATTTTACCATCGCACCATGGCGCTGTGCGGACCGTCCCATGCGATGGGCGGTGATCGGTGCGACAGGCCGCATTGGCGCGGCATCCGGGCAGACGCGCGGGTATACTCCCGCTCGCCCATCCGTTAGCCTGTTATGAAGTGCATTGGGCACGCGGCCGCGCCTGCCGCACCGTGTGCCATAGAGCGCCGATGCACTTCATAACATGCTCAAGGGGAGAACATGAAGCTGTATGCGTCCCACACCAGCCCGTATGCGCGCAAGGTGCGCGTGGTGCTGGCGGAAAAGAAGATCGACTACCAGATGATCGAGGAGAACGTCTGGTCACCCGACACCACCATTTCCCAGTTCAACCCGCTCGGCAAGGTGCCGTGCCTGGTCATGGAAGACGGCGGCGCGGTCTTCGATTCGCGCGTCATCGCCGAGTATGCCGACACGCTGTCGCCAGTCGGCCGACTGATTCCGCAAGGTAGCCGTGAACGCCTGGAAGTGCGTTGCTGGGAAGCACTGGCCGATGGCCTGCTCGACGCCGCCCTGCTCGTGCGCCTGGAAGCCACGCAACGCCAGCCGAACGAACGCAGCGAAAGCTGGGTAGCCCGCCAGCGCGGCAAGATCGACGCGGCACTGGCCGCGATGTCCGCCGGCCTGGCCGACAAGCCGTGGTGCACCGGCATCCACTTCACGCTGGCCGACGTGGCCGTGGGCTGTGCGCTGGCCTACCTGGACTTCCGCTTCCCGGATCTGGCATGGCGCGAGCAGTACGCCAACCTCGTCGCGTTCCAGGAGAAGATCGAGAAGCGCCAGTCGTTCATCGACACTGCAATTCCCGCCGCCTGACCGGCGTGCCCGGGTGGCCGGCTCCGGCCACCCTCTGCATCCCTGCACTACTGAATAATCCCCCCGCCCAGGCACACCTCGCCGTCGTAAAGCACCGCCGACTGTCCGGGCGTAACCGCCCACTGCGCCTCGGCGAACGACAGCTTCAGCGCCTCGCCGTCCGCCGACACCACGGTACACGGCGCATCGCTCTGCCGGTAACGCGTCTTGGCCGCCATCACGGCACCTGCAGCCGGGGGTTCACCAGCCACCCACGAGAGATCGGCCGCGTTCAGTTCCGGCGTCAACAGCCACGGATGATCGTGTCCCTGCACGACATACAGCGTATTCGCCGCCATGTCCTTGCGCGCCACGTACCATGCATCGCCATTGCCGTCCTTGCTGCCGCCCAGACCGATGCCTTTGCGCTGGCCCAGCGTGTAGAAGGCCAGGCCGATATGCTCGCCCACCACCTTGCCTTCGTCGGTCTTCATCGGACCGGGCTTGGTCGGCAGGTAGCGGTTCAGGAAATCCCGGAACGGACGCTCGCCGATAAAGCAGATGCCCGTCGAATCCTTCTTCTTCGCGTTGGGCAGGCCGATTTCCGCGGCGATCTCGCGCACGCGCGTCTTCGGCATTTCCCCGAGTGGAAACAGCGTGCGCGACAGTTGCGACTGATTCAGGCGATGCAGGAAGTAGCTCTGGTCTTTCGTGTGGTCGAACGCCTTGAGCAGTTCGAATCGACCATTCGTCGCCTGCCGCACGCGGGCGTAGTGGCCCGTGGCGATGGTGTCCGCGCCCAGCGACATTGCATGGTCGAGAAACGCCTTGAACTTGATCTCGGCATTGCAGAGGACATCGGGATTCGGCGTGCGCCCTGCCGAGTACTCGCGCAGGAAATCGGCGAACACGCGATCCTTGTACTCGGCCGCGAAGTTCACGGCTTCGACATCCACGCCAATGACGTCGGCAACCGACGCCACATCGAGCCAGTCCTGCCGCGTGGAGCAATACTCGCTGTCGTCATCGTCTTCCCAGTTCTTCATGAACAGGCCGATGACCTCGTAGCCCTGCTGCTTGAGCAGCCATGCCGTGACCGACGAATCCACGCCGCCGGACATGCCCACCACTACGCGCTTGCCGCTCATGATGCCGATCCGGTCGTTGCGGGAGTTGCAGGCGTTGCGACAAGCGCCGCCTCCGCCACCGCAGTGGGATGAGTATGCAGCACATCCAACGCAAAGCGCTTGCCGGCCAGGTAGTCTTCGACGCACGCCATCAGCAGCGGCGTGCGATGCCGGTCGGTACTCGCGCGCAGTTCCTCGGCGGTCATCCAGACGGTGCGTACGATGCCCGCGTCGAGTTGACGGCCGGCGTCGAGCGCGCCGAGGTCACCGGTGAAGGCAAAGCGGATATAGGTGGTGTCGCCCTGATCGCGCGACGAACGGCCGCGGCTCATGTAGCAGCCCACCAGTGCGCGCGGCTCGAAGGTGTGCGCGGTTTCCTCGAGCGTTTCACGGATCACCGCATGGATCAGGCTTTCGCCCGCTTCGAGATGGCCCGCCGGCTGGTTCAGGCGCAGGCCATCCGCCGTTTCCTCTTCCACCAGCAGGAAGCGGCCACCCCGTTCGATAACGGCGGCAACCGTGACACTGGCATTCCATTCACGTGACATGATGCACATTTTTTAAGCAATCCGGCATTTTACCGGTTGCCGTTCGAACGTGCATGGCTCGGGGTGTCACGCAGCCTTGGCGATGACCACAGGCGGCAGCAACGCCATGGCCGCATCGATCTGCGCCGTGAGCGCCTTCGATGCCGGCATCAGCGGACGGCGCACCTCTGCCGTCGCCTGACCGAGCAAGGCCAGCGCCGCCTTCACCGGCGCGGGATTCGGTTCGGCGAACATCAGGGCGATCAGCGGCGACAGTTGTTGGAACAACGCACGCGCGGCGTCGGCGCGACCCGTGCGGGCATATTGCAGCAACCGCACGAACAGGTCAGGCCGCACATGCGCGGCGGCCGGCACCACCCCCTGCCCGCCACCCAGCAAATGGTCGAGCATCGATGCATCGTCGCCGCAATAGACGCCGATCAGATCCTGCATTGCCAGCGTGCGCATGTTCGCGGGATCGCATTCCTTGATAGCGACGATCTGCGGATGCGCCGCCAGTCGCCACGCCAGTTCCGGGGAGATCGTGCAGCCGGTGCGCTTGGGCACGTTGTAAAGCATCAACGGCTTGTTGGTGTGGCCAGCGATGCTGCGCATGTGCCAGGCGATCCCCTCATCGGAAACACGCAGATAGTAAGGCGGCGGCACGAGATAGCCGGCCAGCGGCAGGCGGTCGAGCCTGCGCACCTGTTCGCACACCGCATGCGTGGCCACGCCTCCTACGCCAGCCATCACAGGTATGGCGCCATGCACGGCTTCGGTCACCGACGCCGTCAGCATGAAGCGTTCGGCGTCCGTCAGCAGCCCGCCCTCCCCCGTGGTGCCCAGCACGATCAGGCCATCGACGCCGGCTTCCGCATAGTGCAAGGCCAGCCGTTGTGCTGCGTCCAGATCCACCTGGTCGTTGCGCAGCGGCGTGACCATCGGTAGCCACAAGCCGTCGGTAACGGTGCCACGCTGCGTTTCAGTGCGCGGCATGGTCGGCTCCCAGCACGGTGGCCGCACCGAACTCGGCGGCGGGCAGCGCTTCCATGATGGCGTGCATGGCCGCGTCGCGGTCGGCGCGCTCCACTTCCACATGCAGCGTGGTCTCGCCATGGCGATGATCGACTTGCACCACGTAGATCCGCGCCATGTTGCCGATAGCCCGATGCAGGGTCTGGCGCAGGGCAAAGACCTGCGTCGACGATACGGCGAGGCGCAGGCGGATCCAGGCGTCGTCCGCAACGATCCGGCGTCGCGGTACGGATGCAAAGGCGATGGCGAGACTCGATGACTGTCGCATGAAGCGATGATCCGCGCGTGGCGGATCGTCTGTTGAACATGCCTCCCATGCTAGGGAGGCGGGCATCAATTTGATGCAGCGTTACGGGCGGGGCGCATCAAGAACGCGTAAAAGACCCCGCCATCGGCAACGATCAGAACGTCTTGGTCAGCGAGACGAAGGCCGTAGACTTGCCGAGGTATCGGCCGCGCGTATTCGTGTAGACCGATTGCTTCGCATTGGTGTCGATATATGCCACGGCCACGGAGAAGCCCTGACCAAGATCCTTCGTCAGGCCGATCTTCCAGTCCGCGTACGAGGCATCGCTGAAATGCTGCACGCCCTGGTAGCCCACATGCGCATTCAGCGTCAGGCCCCACACATCGAGCGGCACGTTGGCCGAGAGATCGACGTAGTAGCTGTTTTTGCTGTCGGCGAATCCGAACAGGTTCGTCACGGCATGCGAGTACTTCAGGAACACGGGACCCCAGCCGATGCCGGCGTACAGCTCGGTGGTGTATGGCCGCGTGGCCGTGTACGCGCCGGGGTAGTAGTACTCCAGCACGCCGAGGTCGTAGTTGAAGTCCTGGCCGCCTAGCTGGAACGTGTTCTTGAAGCCGCCGTAGAAATCCATCTCGATCGGCGCAGACACTGACGCGTCAGAATCTCCAAGCCAGCTGATGCTCGAATTCCAGTTGCCCAGATAGAAGCCGCTGGCATGCGCATAGTCGAAGCCGCCCTGAATGGCGGGGCGACGGTCGGTCTGACTGATACCGCGGTAGCGGTAGTCGGAGACCACCGAGACATTGGCGGTGAAGGTGTGCGGCGAGGTTTGCGAAGGCGCTTCGGGCGTGGCGGTGGCTTCTTGCGCAAATGCGGTAGAGAACGGGGCGGCGAGGAGGATGGCGGCGGCCAGCGAGGCAGGCACCGAAGTCATCAGGCGGGTGGCAATCATGAAATGGAATAGCGTTGCGTTGGGAATGCGCCCCTTGAGGAGGCGTGGGCGCCACGATACGCAGACGCATATCAAATCGGCATCAAGAAAAGGGACGGTGCCGACACCTTCCGATAAAGACGCTTTTCAACAGGAATCAGCCTTGCATGAAAGGAGTCGTTTCATGCGGAACAAAAATGAGTCGCCGCCGACGCACAAATCTCTGACCGGCCAGCCACCACCGAGCGTAAGTTTCGGGTAAGCTGCGCAAAAATTGGTGCGGGTTTTGCAATGCACCAACGGGCATGGACGTAGCCCCGACAACCAGATTCGAACGACGCCAGACAGGAGAAATTGACGATGCATATCGGTATCCCGCTCGAGACGCGGGCAGGTGAGACGCGTGTCGCCGCCACCCCGGAGACCGTCAAGAAGTACGTGGCTCAGGGCCATCAGGTGACGGTGCAGACCGGCGCTGGCGTACGTGCCAGCATTCCGGATGCAGCGTTCGAGGCGGCTGGTGCGCGCATCGGATCTGCATCCGATGCGCTGGGCGCCGAACTGGTACTCAAGGTACGTGCCCCCGACGATGCCGAGCGTGCGCAGTTCCGGGCCGGGTCCGTGCTCGTCGGCATGCTCAATCCCTTCGATATCGAAAACAACGCCCGCATGGCCAGCTCGGCGATCACCGCCTTCGCGCTGGAAGCCGCGCCGCGCACCACGCGCGCGCAAAGCATGGACGTGCTGTCGTCACAGGCCAACATCGCTGGCTACAAGGCAGTACTCGTGGCTGCGCACCACTACCAGCGCTTCATGCCGATGCTGATGACTGCCGCGGGTACCGTGAAAGCGGCACGCGTGCTTATCCTTGGCGCTGGCGTGGCCGGCCTGCAGGCCATCGCCACGGCCAAGCGGCTGGGTGCGGTGATCGAAGCCTCCGATGTGCGTCCCGCAGTCAAAGAGCAGATTGAGTCTCTTGGCGCCAAGTTTCTCGACGTGCCCTTCGTCACTGACGAGGAACGCGAGATTGCCCAGGGTGTTGGCGGCTATGCCCGCCCGATGCCCGCTGACTGGATGCGCCGCCAGGCCGAACTGGTCCACCAGCGCGCCATCCAGGCCGATATCGTCATTACCACGGCACTGATCCCGGGTCGCAAGGCGCCGGTGTTGCTGCAGGAAGACACCGTCAAGCAGATGAAGCCCGGCTCGGTCGTAGTGGACCTGGCGGCCGCGCAGGGTGGCAACTGTCCGCTGACCGTGGCTGACGAGGTTGTGGAACGCCATGGCGTGACGCTGATCGGACACACCAACCTGGCAAGCATGGTGGCCGCCGATGCGTCGGCGCTCTATGCGCGCAACGTGCTGGACTTCCTCAAGCTGATCATCGACAAGGACGGCCGCTACACGTTGAACCTCGAAGACGACATCGTCGCCGCCTGCCTGATGTGCAAGGACGGCCAGGTCATCCGCGAAGCCGCCTGATTTAATCGCCCCTGATGTTGCCGTGGTGCGCCGAGCCTGCGCGCCACGGTACGCCGCGCCCCGCACGCGTGGGCGTGGCACCGTATTCAAAGCAACGGAGGAGAAGTCGATGGAGATGGTGAACCACACGGTGATCAACCTGATCATCTTCGTGCTGGCAATCTACGTGGGTTACCACGTGGTCTGGACAGTCACACCCGCGCTGCACACCCCGCTGATGGCCGTGACCAATGCGATCTCGGCCATCATCATCGTCGGCGCCATGCTGGCCGCTGGCCTCACCGAAGGCAACGTCGGCCGCATCATGGGCACGCTGGCTGTGGCACTGGCCGCGGTGAACGTGTTCGGCGGCTTCCTGGTGACGCAGCGAATGCTGGAGATGTTCAAGAAGAAGGAGCCAAAGGCCAAGGCCGGGGCTGAAGCCGCCAAGGGAGGTGCGTGATGGAAGCCGTCAGCATGAACCTTGTGACGCTGCTGTACCTGGTGGCGTCGGTCTGCTTCATCCAGGCGCTGAAGGGTCTCTCGCATCCGGCATCGGCCCGCAAGGGCAATGCGTTCGGCATGATCGGCATGGCGATTGCCGTGGTGACCACGCTGGTGCTGATCGTCAAGCTCAAGCACGAGTTCCTGGCGGCGGGCGCAGCGCAATCGTCGGTGGCTACGGGCCTTGGCCTGATCTTCGGCGCGCTGGTCGTCGGTGGTGGCATCGGCGCCTATGTGGCGCGCAAGGTCGAAATGACCAAGATGCCGGAACTGGTGGCGGCAATGCACTCGCTGATCGGTCTCGCGGCAGTGTTCATCGCCGTGGCCGCCGTGGCGGAGCCCGCTGCATTCAGCATCACACCGGCCGGCTCGCATGACATTCCGCTGGGCAACCGCATCGAACTGTTCATCGGTTGCTTCGTGGGTGCGATCACGTTCTCGGGATCGGTGATTGCGTTCGGCAAGCTGTCGGGCCGCTACAAGTTCCGTCTGTTCCAGGGCGCACCGGTGGTGTTCACCGGACAGCACTGGCTGAACCTGCTGCTGGCTGTGGCGATGGTGGGCTTCGGCATCATCTTCTTCATGACGCAGGCATGGCTGCCGTTCCTGCTGATGCTGGCCATCGCGTTCGTGCTGGGCGTACTGATCATCATCCCGATCGGCGGCGCCGACATGCCCGTGGTGGTGTCGATGCTGAACTCGTACTCGGGCTGGGCGGCGGCAGGTATCGGCTTCTCGCTGAACAACCCGATGCTGATCATCGCCGGCTCGCTGGTGGGCTCCTCCGGTGCCATCCTGTCGTACATCATGTGCCGCGCGATGAACCGCTCGTTCTTCAACGTGCTGCTCGGTGGCTTCGGCGCCGATGCCACGGCTGGCGCCACTGCCGGTTCGCAGGCCGCGCGCAACGTGAAGTCGGGTTCTGCCGACGATGCAGCGTTCGTGATGAGCAATGCCGAGACCGTGATCATCGTACCGGGCTACGGCCTGGCCGTTGCGCGGGCGCAGCATGCACTTAAGGAATTGACCGAAAAGCTCACCGAGCACGGTGTGACGGTCAAGTATGCGATCCACCCCGTGGCGGGTCGCATGCCCGGCCACATGAACGTGCTGCTGGCCGAAGCCGAGGTGCCGTACGACCAGGTCTTCGAGATGGAGGACATCAACAGCGAGTTCGGGCAAGCCGACGTGGTGCTGGTGCTGGGCGCCAACGACGTGGTCAACCCGGCCGCCAAGACCGATCCGCAATCGCCCATCGCCGGCATGCCGATCCTGGAAGCCTACAAGGCCAAGACCATCATCGTGAACAAGCGTTCGATGGCCGCCGGCTACGCGGGTCTCGACAACGAACTGTTCTACATGGACAAGACGATGATGGTCTTCGGCGACGCCAAGAAGGTGGTGGAAGACATGTTCAAGGCCGTGGAATAAGTTGCCGTTAACCCTGCGGACGGCGTCAGGTCCGCAGGGTGAATAAAGCAACGCGCAGACCTGAAATCAATAAAATCGAACTGGTGCGGCCGGCAACCAACGCCGGCCGTTTCCTTTTGTGCGACTGGCTTGCATGCGGGAATTCCGGCGCTATACTGGCTTGCCCCTTTCCATTCCCCCTTTGCAGCAGGCGGCCAGATTCAATCGCACCATGACATTTACCGCGCATGACAGGAACCTGTCGGTCTTCCATCACCCCGTTCTGACGGTGCTGGTGGACGACAGCAAGTCGTTCATCGACAGCCTTGCATTCCAGATGGATGCATCGCGCGCGGTCGTCAATTTCACGGACCCGCGCGAAGCACTCGCGTGGATTCGCGAAGCCTATGCCACGCGGCATCCGGCCTTCCTCCCGGTGCGCGTCACCCACGACGACCTGACGTTCCTGTCGGAGCGCCGCACGGTGCAGCTCGATGTCGACCGCATCCATCGTCAGATTCACGATGTGCATCGCTTCCTGCAGCCCGGCGTCATCGTGGTCGATTACTCGATGCCACAGATGGATGGCCTCGAGTTCTGCCAGGCACTGGAAGACCTGCCGTGCAAGACAATTCTCCTGACCGGCACGGCCGACGAAAGCATCGCCGTGCAGGGTTTCAATCACGGGCTGATCGATCGCTACGTCAAGAAGCATGACCCGGACATGGTGGCCCGGCTGAACGAGGAAATCGACGCGCTGCAGCAACAGTATTTCGCGTCGATTTCGCGCACGCTGCGCGATTTGCTGACACGGCATTCGTACTCGTTCCTGTCGGACCCGGTCATGGCCGAGCGTGTACGCCAGACGGCGGCGCGCTATGGCTTCGTGGAGTATTACCTGTATCCGAATCCCGTGGGCATGCTGCTGCTGACCGCGCAGGGCCATGCCACGCTGATGGTGATCGAAACGCGCGCCGGCCTGCTGAACCAGGTGGAGTCGGCCGAAGCCTACGAGGCGCCCGCCGCGCTGATCGAGGGTCTGCGCGAAGGCCGTATCGTGCCATTCTTCTGGCCCGGCAACGGCATGTACACCCCGGCCTGTGTAGACTGGGAACAGTACTGCCTGCCGGCCGAACGTTGCGAAGGCCGCGAGGAATACTTCTACGCCCTGTTCGACCTGCCGCGTCACTTGCTGCAGGAACCGATCGTCAGCCTGCAAAGCTTCCTGTCGGAGTTTTCGCGGAATGGGCAGACGATGACGGGTAGGAACAAGCTGGCTTAGAATCCGCCGCTTGTTTTGCTCCCCTCTCCCGCGAAGTGGGAGAGGGGTTGGGGGAGAGGGTCGGAGGTTCTGCTTGCCGCTAGTCGCAATTTGAACCGCTTGCCCTCTCCCCCGCCCCTCTCCCGCAAAACGGGAGAGGGGAGAAAACCACCTCACTCCTTCTTCCCCTCCCGATTCCCGCCACGCACCATATCGAACCGGAACAACCGGCACTCGATGTTGCCGTTGTATAGCGGGGTACGGCGCGACTCCTTCAAACGCAGACGTTTCGGCATCGACAGATCGCCTGTGAATACCCATGCCTGCCAGCCGGAAAAATGCTGCTTCAACGTCGTGGCAAAGGCCGCTGCGAATTGGTTGGCGGCCGCTTCCTCGGCTTCGTCCGGCGGTGCGTCATACGTGGGATCGCGACGTTCGCCGCGCACTGCGATACGCTCGCCATAAGGCGGGTTCATGATTGCCAGTCCCGCCTCGGCAAACGGCGGTTGCACGAACCGTGCATCGACCTGCTTCAACTGCGCGTCACCGGGCAATCCGGCGCGGCGCCAGTTGGCTTCCGCCATGTAAAGCATGTCGGTGGAGATATCCGAGCCTGCGATATGCAGCGCATCGCCTCGGTTCGCGGCCCGCTCGCGGGCATGCTGGGCATCGCTGCGCAGCGCCTGCCATGCCTTCATGTCGGCGCCCTTGAGCCATTCGAACGCAAACGTGCGGGCCACGCCCGGTGCAATGCCCAGCGACACCTGCGCGGCTTCTACCAGGAATGTGCCGCTGCCGCACATCGGATCGAAGAACGGACGGTTGGTATTACCCGGCGTCCAGCCCGCCAACCGAAGGATGCCGGCCGCAAGGTTTTCCTTGAGCGGCGCCTCGCCTTTCTCCATGCGCCAGCCGCGCTTGAACAGCGGCTCGCCCGTGGTATCGAGATAGAGCGTGCAGTCGGTCTCGGTCAGGTGCGCGTAGATGCGGACATCCGGGCTGACGGTATCCACACTCGGCCGCTCGCCCAGGCGTTCGCGCATGGCATCGCACACACCATCCTTGACCCGCAACGCCGTGAAATTAAGGCTGCGCAACGGCGACTTGTGCGACGTGATATCAACGCGCAGCGTCTCGTTGGGCGAGAACCATTGTTCCCAGCGCTGCTGGCGCGCCAGCGTGTAGATATCGTCCTCGTGCCGATAGCCGCGCTGCGCCACACGCAGCAGCACGCGGCTGGCAATCCGCGAATGCAGGTTGACCGCGTACGCCGCAGACATGTCGCCGGAGAATGTCACGCCGCCGGGCACATCGCGATGCACCGTGAACGGCGCCGAGGCCACCACAGCCGGGTACTGCGCGATCTCGCGCAACTCCTCGGCCAGTGCCTGTTCAAGGCCGCGTGGGCAGGGAGCGAAAAATGCTTGGGTCATGACGTGTCATCCTGAAACAAAAACGTCCGCAACAGCAGCGGACGGGAAAGCGTGGTGTTGACCGTCTCTCAGCCCGCCGCAAGTGCGCGATCGAGGAAATCGAGACGGTCCTGGCCCCAGTACGGCTGGCCGTCGTGGACATACCACGGGGCGCCGAACACATTGGCCGAAATGGCATCCTGCGTATTTTGTGCATAAGCCGCCTGCACGGCCTGTGCTTCACTGGCCTTCAGCAGACTCGCACCGTCGAAATCCAGTTCGTCGGCAATCAGCGACAGCGTGGCAGCATCGGCGATGTTGCGTTGGTCGGCCCAGACACCACGGGTGATGGCGCCGGTCAACTCCAACGCGCGTGCCGTGCCGTGCGCCAGTTGCGCGGCAATGATGAGCCGTGCGGCGGCATCGCCGGATACCGGAAAGAACGTGGGATGCAGGTTGAACGGGATGTCGAGAAACTTGCGCCAGCGCTCGAGTTCGACCAGCCGGTACGCCTGCCGCTGCGGCGGACGCTGTGCCAGCGGTAGCCCGCCCGAAACGGAAAACAGCTTGCCCAGGTCCATCGGCTTGAGCAGCACCTGCGCATCATGGCGCCGGGCGATTTCAACGAAGCGCGCATGCCCCATATAGACATACGGGGAATGCGGCGCCAGAAAATACTCGACCTGCTTGCTCATCACGACCTCATCAGATATCAGGAAAGATCCGACAGCTTAGAACGGCTTTACGACAACCAGAATCACGATGGCCAACAGCACCAGCACCGGCACTTCGTTGAACCACCGATAGAACGTGTGCGAGCGCTTGTTGGCGCCCCGCTCGAACTTGCGCAGCAGCACGCCGCAGCCATGGTGATAGCCGATCAGCACCAGCACCAGTGCCAGCTTGGCATGCATCCAGCCCTGCCCCGTGCCGCGTCCGATGCCATAGCCGAGGTAGAGCCAGAGCCCGAGCACCACGGCAGGCACTGCCAGCATCGTCATGAACCGGAACAGCTTGCGCGCCATCAGCAGTAGCCGCTGTACGCTGGCCGCCTCGGTTTCCATCGCTAGGTTGACAAAAATACGCGGCAGGTAGAACAACCCGGCAAACCACGAAGTCACGAACAGGATGTGAAACGCCTTGACCCAGAGCATCTGTTTACTGCCTCCGCTTAAACGCGAATCTCGCCGTGCCCGAACACGACGTACTTGAGCGAAGTCAGCCCTTCCAGGCCCACCGGACCTCTCGCATGCAACTTGTCGTTGGAGATGCCGATCTCCGCGCCGAGCCCATACTCGAAGCCATCGGCAAAGCGCGTGGACGCGTTGATCATGACGCTGGCCGAATCCACCTCGCGGATGAATCGCATACCCGTGCTGTAGTTTTCGGTCACGATCGAATCAGTGTGTGCCGAGCCGTACGTGTTGATGTGGTCGATGGCCGCATCGAGTCCGTCGACAGTGCGGATCGCCAGCACCGGCGCCAGGTACTCGGTACGCCAGTCTTCCTCGGTGGCATCCACCAGCCCCGAGAAGCCTGCGGCTTCGAGCATGGCGCGCGTTTCGGCACAGACCCGCAGCTCGACACCCTTCTCCTGATAGATGCGGCACAGCGGCAACAGCGCCTGTCGGGCAACCGGACGCGACACCAGCAGCGTCTCCATGGTGTTGCACGGCGCATAACGCTGCGTCTTGGCGTTGTCGCAGATGCGCACCGCACGGTCGAGATCGGCGTCATCGTCGATATAGACGTGGCAGATGCCATCCAGATGCTTGATCATCGGCACGCGTCCCTCCTCGATCAGCCGCGCGATCAGGCTCTTGCCACCACGCGGCACGATCACGTCCACGTATTCGGTCATCGTGATCAGGCGGCCCACTGCGGCCCGATCCGTGGTCTCGATAACCTGCACGGCCTCGGCGGGCAGTCCGGCCGACGACAGCCCTTCTGCCACCAGCGCGGCCAGCGCCGTGTTCGATTCGATGGCTTCGGAGCCGCCGCGCAGGATCGTCGCGTTGCCTGATTTCAGGCACAGCGCCGCGGCGTCGATCGTCACGTTCGGGCGCGACTCGTAGATGATGCCGATCACGCCCAGCGGCACGCGCATCTGCCCCACCTGGATACCGGTCGGGCGGAACTTCATGTTGGAGATTTCGCCGATCGGGTCCGGCAACGCCACGATCTGTTCGAGGCCCGCAGCCATGGTGTCGATGGCCTTGTCCGACAACGTCAGGCGATCGATGAAGGCGGCGTCCTGCCCGTTGGCGCACGCGCGCTCCACATCGCGTGCATTGACGGCCTTGAGCTTGTCGGCGTCGCGGCGGATCGCGGCGGCAATGGTCATCAGCGCGCGGTTCTTGTCAGCCGTGGAGGCACGCGCCATGGCGCGCGATGCCGCGCGGGCCTGCTGGCCGACGCGGTTCATGTATGCGTGGAGATCGGACTCGGTCATGATGTGTCCGGGCACGAGCCCGGTCTGCTGTGGGTGCGGCACTGCGTGGTGCCACGATTCATGGTGCCGCGATGCTTGGCGCCGGCGCGGCTGCCGGCGAAATTCCATTTGGGTGAGGATGTCAGGCTGGCCGGGCGATCAGCAACGCCAGTTGCAGCAGCCCATCCCAAGGCTCGGCGGGCAGCCCCCCTGCCGTGCCCCCTGCACCCGGTAGGTCTCCCAGTCCCTTGACCTGTCGGTCCAACCGGGCAGCCATGGCCAGCGCCGCTTCCAACTGCGGCATCGACAGCCGCTGGGCCGCCTGCGGCACGAGCCGCTCGCGCGGCCCCCAGACGCGCAGTTCGCGCATCAGCACACCGGCCGGCTTACCGCCCGCCAGCCCTTGCCGGACCTTGGATAATACGCGAATTTCCTCGGTCAGCGCCCACAGCACCAGCACCGTGGCCTCGCCCTCGCCCCGCAGCCCTTCGAGCATGCGTGTCAGGCGCGGCACATCGCCGCCAAGCATGGCTTCGGACAGCTTGAAAACATCGAAACGCGCCACGTTGAGCACGGCATCATGTACCTGATCGAACGTCAGCACACCGGGCGGATACAGCAGTCCGAGCTTCTGGATTTCCTGATGCGCGGCCAACAGGTTGCCTTCCACCTTGTCCGCGATGAACTGCAACGCGCGCCGGCCCGCTTCGCCGGGCTCCACGCGCTGCTGCTGCAGGCCAAGCCGCTCGCCCACCCAGGCGGGCAGCCGGGTGCGATCCACGGCATCCACCTTGATCGAGACGCCTGCAGATTCCAGCGCCTGGAACCACGCCGACTTCGCCGTGGCAAAGTCCAGCCGGGGCAGCGTCACCAACATCACCACATCCTGCGACGGCTGCGCCGCGACAGCGCGCAGCGCTTCTCCACCATCCTTGCCGGGCTTGCCCGTCGGAATGCGCAGTTCCACGATCTTGCGGTCGCCGAACAACGACATCGACTGCTGGGCCTCGACGAGCTGGCTCCAATGGAACCCGCGCTCCGCCACCAGCACCTCGCGCTCCGTAAAGCCGGCATCACGCGCCGCACGCCGCAGCCGATCGGCCGCTTCCAGCACGAGCAGGTGTTCGTCGCCATGCACCACGTAAAGCGGCGCCAGGCCCTTGGCCTGGGCCTGCTTCAGATGTCCGTCGAGTGCGTCGAGCTTGAGTTGCATCGCCAATGCGTGGCCAGAAGGGGGTCAGATCGTCTTGACGGCCGCCAGACGGCGCATCAACTGCTGCACCACATCCTTCTGCATGTCGCGATAAAGCTGCTCTTCCTCGTACGCCTTGGCTAGCGTACTGGCTTCGTTGTACGTCAGGTCCCGCGTCAGCAGCAGCGTCGACGGCGGAATCAGTTCCTTGCCCGCGGCGTCGCGCAGTTGGAACACGAACCGCTGGCTCAACCGGAACTCGCGCACCACGCCCTGGGCCGTGATCGAGAGGATCGACTTGCCCCGCGTATCGGCCAGCACGTCGAGGAAGGCATCGGCATCCGCCTTGTCCTCGACGACCTTGGTGTCCGACCCGTTGCGGATGTTGCGGCGCAGGTCGGCGCCCATGAGCGAACCGGCCGGCAGACCGATATAGAGCCGCTTGAATGCGAAGTCGGCATTGCCACGCATGTGGAAGCCGCAGCCAGCCAGCAGGCCGGCCGCTGCCATTGCAGCACCGATGGCGAGAAATCCGCGGCGTCCCATGTCCGGTCGATCCATTCTGTTTCCTGGCTGTTGCTGGCGATATCTGGCGACTTGCGTCAGAGCACTACGTTGACGAGGCGGCCGGGCACGACCACGATCTTCTTCGGTGCCGCGCCGTTGGCAAATTTCGCCACGGTCTCGCTGGCCGCGGCCATGGCTTCGATCGCACCCTTGTCCGCGCCGGCCGGCACGGTCAGGCTGCCACGGACCTTGCCGTTGACCTGCAGCACCAGTTCGATCTCGGTGCGCACCAGCGCGGACTCGTCCACCTGCGGCCAGGCGGCGTCGAGCACGTCGCCGGACTCAGCTGCATAGCCGAGTTCGGCCCACAGCCCGTGCGCGATATGCGGCACCACCGGGTACAGCACGCGCAGCAGGATGCTAAAGCCCTCGCGGCGCGCAGCCGGCGATGCGCCCTTGGCATCTTCCAGCGCATTCAGCATCTTCATCGTGGCGGACACCACGGTGTTGTACTGGATCCGCTCGTAATCGTAGTTGGCCTGCTTGAGCACCGTGTACAGTTCGCGGCGCAGGTCGGCATCTCCGGCGACGGGCTTCGTGCCGGCGCCATCGCGAATGGCCTGCGCATTGGCCATGCCGTAGTTCCACACGCGGCGCAGGAAGCGCGATGCGCCTTCCACACCAGAGCCACTCCATTCGAGCTGCTGCTCCGGCGGCGCGGCGAACATCACGAACAGGCGCGCGGTGTCGGCACCGTACTGGTCGATCAGGGCCTGCGGGTCGATGCCGTTGTTCTTGGACTTCGACATCTTTTCCACGCCGCCGATCACCACGGGCTGCCCGTCCGCCTTCAGCGTGGCGCCTTCGGGGCGGCCACGCTCGTCCGTCTTCACATCGACGTCGGCGGGGTTGTACCAGGTCTTCTTGCCCGACACATCTTCACGGTAGTACGTCTCGTTGAGCACCATGCCCTGCGTCAGCAGGTTCGTGAACGGCTCGTCGAACTTGACCAGGCCCATGTCGCGCATGACCTTGGTCCAGAATCGTGCGTACAGCAAGTGCAGGATCGCGTGCTCGATGCCGCCGATGTACTGGTCCATCGGCATCCAGTAGTCGTTGCGGCCATCCACCATCGTGGTGGCATCCGGGCACGTATAGCGCATGTAGTACCAGCACGAGTCGATGAACGTATCCATCGTGTCGGTCTCGCGACGCGCGGGCTTGCCGCATGACGGGCAGGTGCAGGCCAGGAAACGCTCGTCCTTGTTCAGCGGATTGCCCGTGCCGTCCGGCACGAGATCTTCCGGCAGCACCACGGGCAAATCCTGCTCGGGCACGGGCACCACGCCGCAGGCATCGCAATGGATCAGCGGAATCGGCGTGCCCCAGTAGCGCTGGCGCGAGATACCCCAATCGCGCAGGCGCCATGTCACCTTCTTCTCGCCCAGGCCCTTGGCGGCGAGGTCGGCGGCAATCGCGTCGACGGCAGCCTTGTAGGCCAGGCCATCGTACTTGCCGCTTTCGATGCAGACGCCCTGTTCCTTGTCGCCATACCATTCCTGCCACGCATCTGTGGAGTACGGCTGGCCCTTGACGTCGATCACCTGCTTGATCGGCAGGTTGTACTTGTTGGCGAAGGCGAAGTCACGCTCGTCGTGAGCCGGCACGCCCATCACGGCGCCGTCGCCGTAGCTCATCAACACGTAGTTGCCGACCCAGACGTCCACCTGCGCGCCGGTCAGCGGATGCGTGACCTGCAGGCCAGTGGGCATGCCCTTCTTTTCCATGGTCGCCATGTCGGCTTCCATGACGGAACCGTGCTTGCACTCCTCGATGAATGCAGCCAGTTCCGGATTGTTCGCGGCGGCGTGCGTAGCCAGCGGATGCTCTGCAGCCACGGCGCAGAACGTCACGCCCATGACCGTGTCGGCGCGCGTGGTGAACACGTACAGCTTGCCGTCCTGGATGGTGTTGCCTGCCGCATCGCGGATGTCATGCGGGAACGCAAAGCGCACGCCTTCGCTGCGGCCGATCCAGTTCTGCTGCATGATCTTGACACGCTCGGGCCAGCCCAGGCCGTCCAGATCGCCCAGCAGTTCCTGCGCGTACTCGGTGATGCGCAGGTAGTACATCGGAATCTCGCGCTTTTCCACCACCGCGCCCGAACGCCAGCCCTTGCCATCGATCACCTGCTCGTTGGCGAGCACGGTCTGGTCGACCGGGTCCCAGTTCACTGTGCCGGTCTTGCGGTAGGCAATGCCCTTTTCCAGCATCTTCAGGAACAGCCACTGGTTCCATCGGTAGTAGTCAGGGCTGCAGGTCGCCACTTCGCGCGACCAGTCGATCGCCAGGCCCATCGACTGCATCTGCTTCTTCATGTAAGCGATGTTGTCGTAGGTCCAGGCGGCCGGTGCCACCTTGTTGTTCAGCGCGGCGTTCTCGGCGGGCATGCCGAATGCATCCCAGCCCATCGGCATCAGCACGTTACGTCCGTTCATGCGCAGATAGCGCGCCATCACGTCGTTGATCGTGTAGTTGCGCACGTGCCCCATGTGGAGCTTGCCCGAGGGATACGGCAGCATCGAGCAGGCGTAGAACTTCTGCTTTTCCTTGCCATCCGGGCCGACGGCAGACTCGGACACCCGGTAGGCATCGATGGCTTGCCAGTGCTGCTGCGCAGCTTGTTCAACGGCGGACGGAAGATATTTGTCTTGCATGGTCGGGACGGCAGTCTGGACACCAGTCCGGCGGCAACAGGCGCGCCGGACGGCCGGGGGATCGGTTTGCGAAAGAAACGATTATAACCGTGGCGCCCGGCCAATCCGGGCTGCCACGGCAATGCGCCAGGGCGCTGGGGCGGCCCGCCGAAACGGGCCCGACATCACTTCAGGCCAAGCACGTCCTGCATGTCGAACAGGCCATTGGGCTTGTCGGCCAGGAAACGCGCCGCGCGCACGGCACCATCGGCGTACGACTGGCGGCTCGACGACTTGTGGCTGATCTCGATGCGCTCGCCGATGCCGGCGAACATCACCGTGTGGTCGCCCACGATATCGCCGCCGCGAATCGTGGCAAACCCGATCGATTTCGGATCGCGCGGGCCGGTGTGGCCTTCGCGGGCATACACCGCGCAGTCGTCCAGATTCCGGCCGACTGCCTTGGCAATCACCTCGCCCATCGTCAGCGCCGTGCCGGACGGTGCATCCACCTTGTGGCGATGGTGGGCCTCGATGACTTCGATGTCATAACCTGTCGAGAGCAGCTTGGCCGCCACTTCGAGCAGCTTGAACGTGGCATTCACACCCACGCTGAAGTTCGAGGCGAAGACCACGCCGATCGACTTCGCCGCATCTTCGAGTGCCTGCTTGCCAGCTGTATCGAATCCGGTCGTGCCGACCACGATCTTCTTGCCCAGGCGTTTCGCCACGGCCAGATGGGCCAGCGTGCCTTCCGGCCGCGTGAAATCGATCAGGCAGTCCGAAGCACCCAGTACCGCTTCGATATCGTCCGAAATCTTCACGCCGGTCTCGCGGCCCAGGAACATGGCCGCATCCTGCCCCAATGCGGCAGCACCCGGAATGTCCAGCGCGCCGGTCAGCGTCACGCCTTCGGTGTTCAGGACGGTTTCGATCAGCATGCGGCCCATGCGGCCTGATGCACCTGCGATGGCGATTTTCATGGTGTACGGGGGTAATTGGGGACAGCGCCCGGTCCACAGGCCGGGCAGTCTGGAAGGAACCGGCCAACGATGTCGTCTATGCGATAGCGTGGGCCCGGTCCGATCAGTTGGCGGGTTTTTCCTGCGCGGCGGGTACGGCCGACGCCGCTGGCGCTTCCGGTGCTGCCGGCGCCGCTTCCGGCGCGGGGGTCGTCGAGGTAGAAGCTGGTGCTGCGGCTGGCGTCGACACGGCCTTGCCCGACGTGTTGTTCCGCTGCGCTGCCTTCATGCCGTCGATCTCGGCGATCAATTCGTATTCCGAAGGCAGTTCATCGCCTTGCCACTTCACGAGCTTGTCGCCGTCGAAGAACACCGTGAACTGGCGCGATTGCACGACCGGGGTGGCGCCGCGACGGAACGAGAAATAATAGTCCCAGCGATTGCCATGGAACACGTCCTGCAGCAGCGGCGTGCCGAGCAGGAAGCGAACCTGATCGCGCGTCATGCCTTCACGCAACTGCGAGGTAGCTTCGCGGGACACGAAATTGCCCTGGACGATATTGATGCGGTAAGGCGTGATGGATTGCACCACCTTGCGCGACGTGCTGTCGTAAGCGGAGCAGGCACCGGCCAGCAGCGCCGCTGCCAGCAGGGAAAATACCAGCGCCGGGCGCGTGGCGGTCGAACGGAATGAACGCATGTATCTCGCTTCCAGACGGGAGTGACTCTGTGCCGGAGCCGGCGCGCTGCACAATACGTAGCGGCGTCGGGGCACGGCCAGGCGCTTCGGGACACGCCGCCGCAGGGGTGGCGTCCGGGCGTCATGGCACCGGGGCGACATTTGCCGCCAAAACCCTTATGATTCAACTATCCAGACATTGTACTCTAGGGAGTCACGCCCATGCCGAGTCCGGCGGACCTCAAAAATATTGGCCTCAAGGCGACTGTCCCCCGCCTGAAGATCCTCGAGATCTTCCAGACCAGCGAACAGCGGCACCTCAGCGCTGAAGACGTTTACCGTATCCTGCTCAACGAACATATGGATATCGGCCTCGCCACGGTCTATCGCGTCCTTACCCAGTTCGAACAAGCCGGCCTCCTGTCGCGCAACAACTTCGAATCGGGCAAGGCCATTTTCGAACTGAACGAAGGCAAGCATCACGATCACCTGGTGTGCCTGGACTGCGGCCGCGTCGAAGAATTCTTCGACCCGGACATCGAGCACCGCCAGCAGAGCATTGCGCGCGAGCGCGGCTTCGCATTGCAGGAACATGCATTGTCGCTGTACGGCAATTGCACAAAAGACAACTGTACCCACAGACCCAAACGATAAGCCGCGCCGGCGACGATTCCGGCAGCAGGCATGAAAAAACCGGCGCCCAGACGCCGGTTTTTCTTTATCGACTCACCTGACCTTCCCGTCGTTACTCCTGCGGCAAATCCTGCTCGGCCACCACACGTAGCAGGCGGGCTGCCGAGTTCTGTGGCACGCCTACGAACTCTCCGACAACCTGACGAAAAAGATTGCGGGCCCATACCAGCATCGGATGGGTATTGCGGCTGCGGTGCCAGAACATGTTCAGGCCCAGCGTCGTATCCAACTCAGCCGGCAACGGGAACGCCTTCAGACCATAGGTCTCGCAGGCCATGTCCTTGGTCAGCGCGTTGACCGTGAAAATCATGTCCGTCTGGGCGGCCAGTTCAGCCTGTGCGCGCCACGAATGCACCGTCAGCGTTGCATTTCGCTTGAGCCCACGCTGCTGCAGCGCGTAGTCGAGCGGAATGAGCGCGGGTGCCGGACGGCCTGCGCCACCGGAATGCGCCATGAAGATATGGCTGCAATCCAGATACTGTTCGAGCGTGCAATCGTTAATGAGCAGCGGGTGGTTCTTGCGCGCGCAAACCCAAAGATTCAGCGAGGTCACCATTTCCTCGACGATCTCCGGATGGCGAGTCGGGAACGGCGAGAAGCCCAGGTCCAGTTCATTGGCGCGCATCGCCGCAACGTCACTTTCCCAGGAATGCGATTCCACGAGGCGGATATGCAGGTCGGGAGCCAGTTGCTTGATGCGCAGCACATACCGGTTGAACACGGTATCGCCCAGCTCGGCTGCAAAGCCCACGCTCAGCGTGCCGGTAGCGATTGCCGGATCGAAATTGTCGGCATCACCTTCGTTGATCGACGACCAAAGATCCAACATGTCCCGAATCTTTGGACCCAGCTCCAACGCGCGGGGCGTCGGCGTCAGCCCGTGGGGGACACGGATAAAAAGAGGATCGTCAAAGATTTCGCGCAGTCGGCCGAGCGAATGCGAGACGGCAGGTGCCGTCATATGCATTTTCTCCGCCACATAAGTGGCGTTTCGCTTACTCAGCAGCTCTGTGAAAATCACAAGCAGCTTGGTATCCACGTTCACCATGATCAGGCCCGGTTATTGTGTTCCACATTCGATGGCCCCACCACTTTCACTGGCTGCACATCAGATATCAACAGATTCTTCCGAGTGTATGAGAAAAAAACGGCAGGGAAAAGCAAATTCGGCATTTCTCGCACTAAGCAAACGGGTTATCGGATGATTTCCAGCGGCTTCCGGGCACATTCGGAACAGATAATGTCAAAAAGCCCACGCATTCTTATGCGCGGAACTCGCTATATTCGTCGTAGTGGGATGTTTCCGCCTTGCGCTCGGACACATATCCCTGAGATTGCAGAGATATCATGAGTACTCATCGTCACAACGTTGATCTATCCAAAGCCTATCGGCTGCTCAACCACGGCCCCACCGTCCTGGTGAGCGCAGCCCATAGCGGGCAACGCAACATCATGGCTGCCGCATGGGCGATGCCGCTCGATTTCGCACCGCCCAAAGTGGCCGTCGTGCTCGACAAGGCCACATGGACGCGCCAGTTGCTCGAAGCCAGCGGCGAATTCGCGCTGCATGTGCCCACCGTGGCCCAGGTGGACATTACTCAGGCGCTCGGATCGAGTTCCGGCCTGAAGATCTCCGAGGAACATGGCATCGACAAGTTTGCCGCCTACGGACTACAAACGTTTGACGGCAACCTTGTCGGTGCGCCGTTGCTCGAAGGTTGCGCCGCCTGGCTGGAATGCCGCCTGCTGCCCGAGCCCGCTATCCAGAACAGCTATGACCTGTTCCTCGGCGAAGTCGTCGCCGCGCACGCCGACAGTCGCGTGTTCCGGGAAGGCCGTTGGGATTTCACGGGCCACGATTCCCTCCGCACGATCCATCACGTGGCGGGCGGACATTTCATCGTCGACGGCGATGTCATCGATGCGAAGCCGCTGAAACTCTGACCCACAAAAAAACGCGCCCGAAGGCGCGTTTTTCTTGGGACCGCCGCCAGATTACTTGGCGACGACGCGTGCCATTTCCAGGCACTTGTTCGAATAGCCCCACTCGTTGTCGTACCAGCTCACAACCTTGATGAACGTGCCGTCCAGCGCGATGCCAGCTTCGGCGTCAAAGATCGAGGTCCGTGCATCGCCGCGGAAGTCCGTGGCCACGACCTTGTCTTCGGTGTAGCCCAGCACGCCCTTCAGCGCGCCCTGGCTCTGGGCCTTCATCTCGGCGCAGATTTCGGCGTACGTGGCCGACTTTTCCAGCTCGACGGTCAGGTCAACCACCGAAACGTCCGAGGTCGGCACGCGGAACGACATGCCCGTCAGCTTCTTGTTCAGTTGCGGAATCACCACGCCCACGGCCTTGGCAGCACCGGTCGACGACGGGATGATGTTTTCCAGGATGCCGCGGCCACCGCGCCAGTCCTTGTTCGACGGACCGTCAACGGTCTTCTGCGTCGCCGTGGCAGCGTGCACGGTGGTCATCAGGCCGCGCTTGATGCCCCACTTGTCGTTCAGCACCTTGGCAACCGGGGCCAGGCAGTTCGTGGTGCAGCTGGCGTTCGAAACGATCGCTTCGCCCTTGTACGACTCGTGGTTCACGCCGTACACGAACATCGGGGTGTCGTCCTTGGACGGAGCCGACATGATCACCTTCTTGGCGCCCGCGTCGATGTGCTTCTGCGCGCCTTCCTTGGTCAGGAAAATGCCGGTCGATTCGATCACGACATCGGCGCCGACTTCGCCCCACTTCAGTTCCGACGGATCCTTGACAGCGGTCAAACGGATCTTCTTGCCATTCACGACCAGCGTGTTGCCATCCACCGACACTTCACCATCGAAGCGGCCATGCACCGAGTCGTACTTCAGCATGTACGCCAGGTAGTCCGGCTCCAGCAGGTCGTTGATGGCGACGACTTCAATGTCCTTGAAGTTCGCGGCGGCGGCGCGGAACACCATGCGTCCGATACGGCCAAAGCCGTTGATGCCGATCTTGATGGTCATGTCTATCTCCTAGAGTGCAATCGATGAAGCCTGGGCCGGTGCCGCCAGCCGGCGCGTCGCACCGGCGGGGCACACGGGCGGGAATTACTGGGCGAGCGTGGCGCGCACGGTGTCGGCCACGTTTTCTACCGTGAAGCCGAAGTGCTTGAACAGCACGCCTGCCGGAGCTGATTCGCCAAACGTGTCGATGCCGACGACCGCCTGGACCTGGTACTTCCACCAGAAATCGGTCACGCCGGCTTCCACGGCGATACGCGGCACGCCGGCCGGCAGCACGCTGGCCTTGTACGCGGCATCCTGCTTGTCGAACACGGTCGTCGCCGGCACCGATACCACGCGCACATGCACGCCTTCGGCAGCCAGTGCATTGGCGGCGCCGATGGCCAGGCCCACTTCCGAGCCCGTGGCGATGATGACGGCGTCCGGCGCCTTCTTGCGCGGGTTCTTCGCATCGCGCAACACGTAGCCGCCGCGAGCGATATTGGCGCGCGTCACGTCGTCGCGCTTCTGGAACGGCAGGTTCTGGCGGCTGAAAATCAGGCAGCTCGGACCATTCTCGCGGCGGATCGACTCGGCCCAGGCCACGGCAGTCTCGGTGGTGTCGGCAGTACGCCAGACATCCATGTTCGGGATCAGGCGCAGGCTGGCGACGTGCTCGATCGACTGGTGCGTCGGGCCGTCTTCTCCCAGGCCAATCGAATCGTGCGTGAACACGAAGAGCGTGCGGATCTTCATCAGCGCGGCCATGCGCAGCGCGTTGCGGCTGTAGTCCGAGAACGTCAGGAACGTGGCACCGTAGGGGATGTAGCCACCGTGCAGCGTGATGCCGTTCATCACGGCGCTCATGCCGAATTCGCGCACGCCGTAGTTGATGTGGTTGCCCCAGGCATCTACACGCACAGCCTTGCTGCCGGACCAGTTGGTCAGGTTCGAGCCGGTCAGGTCGGCCGAGCCGCCCAGGAATTCCGGCAGCACGGGCGCGAGCGCCTCGATCGTGTTCTGACTGGCCTTGCGCGTGGCGATGGTCTCTGCCTTTTCTTCGCACTTGGCGAGGAAGGCATCGACAGCCTCGTCGAACGCGCCCGGCAGCTCACCGCGCATGCGGCGCGTGTACTCGCCGGCTTCGTACGGATGGACTTCGGCGTAGGCGGCAAACAGCGCGTCCCAGGCCTTTTCCAGCGCGGCACCGGTATGCTTGGCATCCCACGCGCCATAGACTTCCGGCGGCAGTTCGAACGGTGCATGCACCCAGCCCAGCGCTTCGCGCGTGGCCAGCACTTCGGCGCCGCCCAGCGGGGCACCGTGCACGTCGTGACCGCCTTCCTTGTTCGGAGCACCCTTGCCGATCAGCGTGCGGCAGCAGATCAGCGTTGGCTTGTCGCTGGCCTTGGCCTGCGCGATGGCATTGTCCACCGCCACGGCGTCATGGCCGTCCACGCCGCGAATCACGTTCCAGCCGTAGGATTCGAAACGCTTCGGGGTATCGTCGGCGAACCAGTGCACCACGTCGCCGTCGATCGAAATGCCATTGTCATCCCACAGTGCAATCAGCTTGTTCAGCTTCAACGTGCCAGCCAGCGAGCAAGCCTCGTGGCTGATACCTTCCATCAGGCAACCATCGCCCATGAACACATAGGTGTGATGGTTGACGATGTCGAAGCCCGGACGATTGAATTCTTCGGCCAGCAAGCGCTCTGCCAGCGCCATGCCCACGGCGTTGGTAATGCCCTGACCCAGCGGACCGGTCGTGGTTTCCACGCCCGGCGTGATGCCGTATTCCGGATGGCCGGCCGTCTTGCTGTGCAACTGACGGAAGTTCTTCAGTTCTTCCACCGGGAGGTCGTAACCCGTGAGGTGAAGCAGCGCGTAGATCAGCATCGAGCCGTGACCGTTCGACAGCACGAAGCGATCGCGGTCGGCCCACTGCGGATTCACGGGGTTATGCTTCAGATGCCGGCCCCACAACGCCACGGCGATATCCGCCATCCCCATCGGCGCACCGGGGTGACCGGAGTTGGCTTGCTGGACGGCGTCCATGGCAAGCACGCGGATGGCGTCGGCCATCAGTTTGACGGGCTGGTTGGCGAAAGGACTTGTTGCGGGATGGGCGAGGGCAGACATGCGAGAACCTGACGGCGGGAAAACCGCAATTTTAGCAGAAGCAGGCGGCATTTCCGGGCGCGAAGGCGCGTCCCGAAGAGGCCATCAAACCTGGACGGAATGGCTGGCACCCGGTACGGGCACCACGCTGGGCGAGATCACCGTCCTGGCGGCCACGCGTTCGGCGTACCAGCAGGTGGAGATCGGCGAAAACCCAGGCCTGGGGCGGATCTTCCGGCTGGACGGCGTGGTGATGAGCACCGAGGCCGATGCCTTCATCCTGCACGAACTGATGTCCGTGCCGATGGCTGCTGTGCACGGTACGCCACGTAGCGCGCTGGTTGTGGGCGGCGGCGATGGGGGTTCCGCCTTCGAATTATTGCGAATTCCCACAATGCGGGATGTGGTGGTGGCCGAGCTGGATGCCGAGGTTGTGCGATTGGCGCGCGAATGGCTGCCCGGCATCCATCGCGGAGCGCTCGACGAACCGGGTGATCCACGCCTGCATCTCGCCATCGGTGACGGACTGGGCCTAATGGAAGCATTCGCCCGTACCGGCCGCCGTTTCGATCTCATCGTCTACGACCTGACCGAGGCCGACGACGGCAGCCCCGCGGCCGCGCTGTTCACCACGCACGGGTTGCAAACGGCGCGCAGGTGTCTGGCGCCGGGTGGCGCGCTCTCGCTGCATCTTGGCCCCCTGCTCCATCGTCCCGACGCGGCGCGGTTGCTGCTGTCGCGCCTGCGGCAAGTCTTTCCGAATGTGGCGCCGCTAGCCGCGTATGTGCCAGCGTACGGCGCGCTGTGGGGCATCGCGCTGGCAAGCGATACGCTGGACATTGCCGCCGCACCTGCCGCGTCCATCGCAGCTCGGCTGCGGCAATGGCGCCTGGACACGGCACTGCGCGCCTATCATGCAGATCTCCACCCAGCGCTCTTCGTGCATCCGCGCCATCTGCAGCCGATCTTCGACAGCGCCAGCCGACCCGCGTAACATGCACTTTCGTCCCGATCGCCGCCGAGCGGCCGGGACTTCCTCCGAGCCACCCTCCGGGAGACCAGCATGCCCAGACCGTCCAACACGCCCTGGCTGACGCCCTACCTGACGGTTGCCAGCGGCCGCGCCGCAATCGATTTCTACCAGCGCGCGTTCGGCTTCACCGCCGGCCATGTGGTCGACGAGAACGGCGTTCCGACCCACGCCGAATTGCACTACAAGGGCGAGCTTGTCGTGATGTTCGCGCCCGAAGGCGCATGGGGCAGTACCGCGCGCACGCCCCGCTCCCTTGGCGTCGAGGCGTCTCAGACGTTCTATGTCTATTGCGACGATGTCGATGCCATGTATGCGCAGGCCATTGGTGCCGGCGCGGTCAGCGTGATGGCGCCCGCCGACCAGTTCTGGGGCGACCGTTACTGCATGGTCGAGGACCCTGACGGCTACCGTTGGGGCTTCGGCACGCCGCTGCCGAAGGCCGCGGACGTCGATCCCTCGTCCGAATCCTGATCTTTCTTTCCTGATGCCACCTAGATTTTTTGTCGATGCAGCGCTTGCTGCCGATACCGTCGTGGAGTTGCCCGACACCGTCGTACGTCACGTCCATGTGCTGCGCCTGTCGCCCGAAGACCCCATCACGCTTTTCAACGGTCAGGGCGGCAGCTACAGCGCCACGCTCGCGGAGATCGGCAAGCGCAGCGCATCGGCCCGTATCTCCGCCCATGACGCCACCGAGGCCGAACCGCCTTTTGCGGTGACGTTGGCGCAGGGTCTGGCAGGCGGCGACAAAATGGACTGGCTGATCGAGAAAGCCGTGGAGCTTGGCGTGGCGGCGATCCAGCCGCTGCAGGCCCAGCGCTCCGTGGTGCGGCTATCCGGCGAGCGGGCTGCCAAACGCCAAGCCCATTGGCAGGCCCTGATCGAGGCGGCGTGCGAGCAATGCGGACGTAACCGCTTGCCGGCGCTGGCGCCGGTGTCTACCTTTGATGCATGGCTTGCGGCGGCGCCTGCCACGGGCAACCGGCTGCTGCTGTCGCCGCGTGCCGTAGCGCCCCTGCCCGAGCTTGCACGAACTCACGCCGATGCCTGGCGTGCCAAGGGCGTGACGTTGCTGATCGGCCCCGAAGGCGGGCTGTCGCCCGAGGAAGAAGCAGCGGCGCGCCATGCCGGTTTCATCGGCGTGTCGCTGGGGCCGCGTATTCTGCGTACCGAGACGGCGGGCCTCGCGTGCCTCGCCACGCTGAACGCCATCCTTGGCGGATTCTGACCAGGACAGGTCAAAGGAGTCGAATATGGGACTACTCGATAGCGTGCTGGGCGGAATGCTCGGTCAGGGCGGCGGCCAGCAACAAGCCGGCGGCGGAGGGATGAATCCCAAGCTCATGATGGCGCTGGGCTTGCTGGCGATGCTGGCCATGCGTAACAAGAGCCAGGGTGCGGATGGCAGCGTTGCCCCCGCCGACGCCGGCGATGCGGCGGGCGGTGCCCTCGGCGGCCTGGGAGGACTCGGCGGTCTTGGCGGCATGCTCGGCGGCATGCTGGGTGGCGGCAGCGCCCCGGCCCCGGGCGGACTCGATCTCAGATCGCTGCTGGGCGGACTGCTCGGCGGTCAGGGCGATGCCACGAACTCGGCGCAGGCGATGGGAGCGGCCGCTGGCGGTATCGGCGCGTTGCGCGACATACTCGGCCAGGCCGGGCTGGGCCTGCAGGTCGATTCCTGGATCGGCACCGGCGGAAACGAGGCCGTCAGTGCAGCCGACCTGCAGGGTGCGCTGGGCAATACCGGTGCATTGCAGTCGCTGGCCGAAACCACCGGGATGTCTTCCGACGACGTGGCGGCGAGCCTCAGCGAAGGCCTGCCGGAACTGATCGACCGGTTGACGCCGGGCGGCCAGCTACCGCCTGCAGCCTGAGCCGGTGCAGCGCTGGCGCAGGACGCAAAAAAGCCCGCTGGTGACAGCGGGCTTTTTCATTGCGGCCGGGGAAGGCGTTCAGGCGAACGAGTAGAACACCCGGAACTGCACCTTGCGCTCCAGCCAGAATTCGGCGGCGTCACGGAACACGTCCAGCAGCACCTCACGCGCTTCCTTGTCGAACTTGAGCGCAATCGGCAAGCCTTCGAGCACGATTACAAAACCGGGTTGCGGACCGGCCTTGTAGATCATGTCGGTCAGGCAATCGGACAACGCATCGAAGTTCTTGCCGAAATGCTTCGGAAACGTGAACTCGGTGGCGATGCGCTCCAGGATCTCGGCCTTGCTGGCGCAATCGGCGCAGTTGGCGTAGAGGAAGTGCTGGTTCAGCGCCGTGGCCGCCTGGGCCAACTCCGGCACGCGGAACGCGCGGATCGACTGGACGATGTTCGGGCGCACCGTCTTGAACAGATTCATGGCTCCCTCGTTGGTACCGTCGTCAGCCCACGTGGCAATGGCCGGCGAGCAGGTAGGCGGCAGTGGGTGCGTCAGATCCTGGCGCGGCATCATCAGCACATTGTCGTAAAGGTTCTGGGCCTGATGGTGGGCCCTCTGCCAGCCATCTCCGGCGCCGCGCTCCTCGCGGGCGGCAAGGGCGTCGCCCAATCCGAAAATGTCAGTCATCATTTGGTTATCCGTTTGAAACTGTTGTAGTGGTCTTCCGTGTAATAGCA
>Ga0209256_1000435_pt1 | contig 64366 bp, 56 predicted proteins | sample AraplaCol_mCL_r2_2_FD_184270 | JGI IMG/M metagenome (GOLD analysis project Ga0209256, IMG submission 184270) | Arabidopsis root microbial communities from North Carolina, USA - plate scrape MF_Col_mCL_r2 (SPAdes) (version 3) | ecosystem: Host-associated > Plants > Roots > Endosphere | place...
ATCGGCGACGGCAAGCACGCCTTCTCCATGGAGCTGGACGAGAAGCTGCTCGCGATGCGGGACCGGCTGACCGTCGTCGGCGTCTCGCCGGAGACCGGGGCGGAGCTGGAACTGCGCCTGCCGGCGGCGACCGAGCTCGCTGCCGAGGCCGCGATCGCGGTTCCGCTTGCGCGCTTCTTCGACAAAGTCGAGGTGCTGATCGCGCTCAACCGGCGCGGGCAGCTCGCCCAGAAGGAACTGAGCGAGAAGCTCGACCGGATCGCGGCGCGGCTCGAGGACAATCACGCCCTTGCCGAAGCCGCGAAGATGGATGCCGAGCAGACGAGCGAGATCGCCCGGCGGCTCAGCGAGCTCGACGTTTTCCAGCTGCGCTTCGACACCACGCTGCGATCCTTCGACGAGCGGCTCGCGCTCATCCGCAAGGAGGCGAGGGCGCCGCTCAGGCAGGTCACGGTGATCCTCGGCTTCCTGTCGGGGCTCGCGGCTGTGATGTCCTTTGTCTCGCTCGTCGTTCTCGTGTGGAGCTGATGGCATGAGCGAGGTCATCGTTCCCGAGAGGACTGCGGTTGCGCCTGCACCGACCGTCTCCTGGACGCCGCTCGGCGAGAACGCCATCCTCGTCATGAGCGCCTGCGACGCCATGCCGGCCAAGGTTCCGGTCGCCGTCGACGGCAATCCGCGCAACCGCGCCCAGACCATGGTGCTGAGCTGGCGGCGGCCGGGGACCGAGGCTTCCACTGCCACCGGCTTCCTGTGCCTGGCACCGGCGCCCTCCGCCGACCGGGCCGGCAGCGGTGCGCTGCTGGTCGGCCGGCCGGGCCGGCCCTTGAGGCTGATCCTGGCGCCGAAGCCGCTGCCGCTCGAGGCCTTCCTTTCGGAGCTTGCCGGCGACGCTGGGCAGGCCTTTCCGAGCGTGGTCGACGGGCTGCTCGAAGTGCTGCTCTCCGGGACGCCTAATCCGCGGCGACTTCGGGCGGTGTCGATGCTGCTGCAGACGGTGGCGCGGCCCGGCGGTTTCGTCGAGGTGATGGGTTCGCTCGAAGGTGACGGCATCTTCATGCAGGGCTGGACCTCGCATTTCGCGGCCGGCCGGGTCAGCCTGCTGATCGCCCATGGCGGGCTCTCCACGGCGCATCTCGAAGCCGGCACCTTCGAGCGCGACGACCTCGGTGAGGGCGCGCGCGGCTTCTTCGGCCTGCTGGAGGATTGCCGGGCGCAGCATCCGGGCGAGATCGAGCGCCTCTATTTCCGCGGCAATGACGGCTGGCGGGCGCTGGAAGTCTATGAGCGCTATGTGCTGCTGGAGCCGATCACGGTTCCGGGCCATCTGCGAGACGGCTTGCAGCGCGGCAGCGCCCCGCAAGCGACCGTCGACAAGCTGCGTCGCGCCTCGCAGCGCTTCGACGGGCGCGACACGGTCTGCCTGCTCGCCGAGCCGGTGCGGGCCGGCATCGACGCAGCCACCATCGTCGACGAGACCGGCGTTCTGATCATCGGCTGGCTGTTCGATCCGGAACGCAAGGTCGATGCGGTGAGCCTGCGCAGCGGCAGCCAGTCCTGCGCCATCGACCGGCTCTGGACGCGCGTGCCGCGACCGGACGTGACGGCGGCCTTCATGGAGGATCCTCGCTTCGGCCCGGCGCTCGCCTCCCGCCGGAACAGCCATGGCTTCATCGTCTTCGCGCCCAAGCTGGTGCCGGAACCGGGCCAGCCGCTCTATCTGACCTTCGAGGTGCAGGGCACGGGGCCGGCCTTCCTGCCGCTGGATGCCAGTCGCGGCCAGGCACGGCGCAGCCTGGAGCGCATCCTCGGCCTGCTCGATCCGCGCTCCTCGACCGCGAGCGCCGTGGTCGAACGCCAGATTGCGCCTGCGCTGCAAGCGGCCGAGATCGCGCCACCGCGGCCGGCCGAGACGCTGGATGTCGGCGCCTTCGAGGCGGAGGCGCCGCTTGGCGTCGTCATCGGGCTTGATCATCGTCCGCGCGAATTGTCGGCGCTGTTCGCGCTGCTGGCGATGGACCCCGAGGTCAGGCCGCTGCCGATCGTGCTGGCGGCGCCGTCCGAGAGCTTCGACCGGATCGGCGCCGAGGCGCGCAGGCTCGCACGCTTCTACCGGCTCTCGATGCGTCTCGTCGCGGTCGAGGGCGTCGAGGATGCTTGCGATGCGATCGAGGCCGGCGTCAGGGCCTGCCGTTTCCAGACCGTCGCGCTGCTCTCGGGCGCCGCTCAGATCCGCATGCCGGGCTGGCTCGGCCGGCTGGAGCGGGCCTATCGCGCCCGCGGCGGCCAATGCGTCGCGAGCCCGACGCTGCTCTTCGAGGACAACTCGATCCGCTGGGCCGGCGCCTGGCTGGAGGGAGAGGGCCAGAACCGGCGCATCGCCAACCGCTTCGTCGGTTATCCGCTCGATGCGATCGGCAACCTGGGGCCGATGGAGGTCGCGGCAGGCGCAAGCGAATGCTGCGTGCTGTCGCGTGCCGCCTTCGTCGAGGCCGGCGGCTTCGCGCGCAACTACTTCACCACGGCGGAGAAGGGGCTCGACCTCTGCCTCAAGCTCCGGATGCAGGGCGCGCCCTCGCTCTGGGTGCCGGAGGTCGAGGTCTATGCGGTCGATGATGGCGAGACCGCTTCGCCGCATCTCAGCGCGCTCGCGCAACTCGCCGACCGGACCAGCTTCGACCGGCGCTGGGCGCTCGCCATTTCCAACATGAAAGGATGAGGATGCGGGTTCTCGTCATATCCCATGGCCATCCGTCGCTGTCGCTGGGCGGGGCCGAGATCGCTTCCTACAACCTGCACAAGGGGCTGCAGGCCTGCGAGGACGTCGACACGCATTACCTCGCCCGGATCGGCGCGCCGACGCAGCGCCACGCCGGCACGGCGTTGATGAGCCTGCGCCAGCGCGGCGGCGAGCTGCTCTACTACGCCGAGGAGTACGACCACTTCCTGATCTCGAACCGTGCGACGGAGGAGATCGAGCGGGATTTCGTGCGCGTGCTGCAGGATCTGAAGCCCGATGTGGTGCATTTCCACCATTTCATCGGGCTCGGGCTCGAATGCCTCTTCGCCGTGCGCGATGCGCTGCCCGACGCGCGGATCGTGGTGACCTTTCACGAATATCTCTCGATCTGCCACCACCACGGCCAGATGGTGAAGACCGGCGCGTTCAAGCTCTGCTACCGGTCCTCGCCGACCGACTGCAACGCCTGCTTCCCGGACATCTCGCCAGCCCGCTTCCTGGCGCGCGAGACCTTCATCAAGGGCATGCTCGGGCTCGCCGATCATTTCGTCTCGCCGAGCCGCTTCCTGGCCGAGCGCTATGTCGATTGGGGCTTAAGCGCCGAGCGCTTCTCGGTGATCGAGAACGGCATCGACGTGGCCGACGCCGCGCCGCCGCGGCCCTTGCCGGACGCCAAGGCAAGGCGCTCGCGCTTCGCCTATTTCGGCCAGCTCACGCCCTATAAGGGCGCCGACGTGCTGATCGACGCCGTGACGCGCATCCCGGATTCGGTTTGGGGCGAGGATTCGATCCTGCTGGTCTATGGCGGCAATCTCGAGCGCCAGCCGCAGGCCTACAAGGACAAGTTCGCCGAGATCGTCGAGCGCGCCGGGCGCCGCGTGCGCTTCTGCGGCGCCTTCCAGAACCATGAAATGCCGAACCTGATGCGTTCGGTGGACTGGGTGGTGATGCCCTCGGTCTGGTGGGAGAACTCGCCGATCGTGATCCAGGAGGCCTTCTTCCACGGCCGGCCGATCCTGGCGAGCAATCTCGGCGGCATGGCCGAGAAGATCACCGACGAGGTCGACGGCCTGCATTTCCGCTCCGGCAGCCCGGAGGACCTGGTCGACTGCATGACCCGGGCCCTGACGGAGCCGAAGCTATGGGACCGCCTGCGCGGCGGCATCAAGCGCCCGCTGACCCATGTCGAATGCGCGCAAACCCATCTCGAACTCTATCGCCGCCTGATCGCCGAGCGCAGCCAGTCCGCGCCCGAGCGCCGGGACGCCACGGCGATGAGCGCCTGAAGCCATAACAACAGGGGAGAACCGAACCATGGCCCGCATCCTCGTCATCAGCCCTTCGGGCGAGGTCTACAACCACGACAATGTGCGCTGGTATCGCTATGCCGATCTGCAGAGCCATATCGAGCACTACCACAATATCGGCGACGCCTTCGTCTTCGATTCCTCGCTGAAGCTGCTCAATTTCGAGAAGCTCGACGAGCTGCCGATCGCCCATGTCGATCCGGCGATGATCGACCGGCTGAACGCCGAATACGACTACGTCTTCCTGCGCGGCTCCAACTACATCCACGCGCAGATGAACTGGTCGAAGGCGGCCGAGGTGCTGCGGCGGCTGAAGCTGCCTGTGATTGCCTTCGGCATCGGCGCGCAGGCGCCGGTCAGCGGCAAGCTGGAGCTCAGCGAGGACACCAAGACGGTGCTCAAGCTGATTTCCGACTCCACGGCCTCGCTCGGGGTGCGCGGCACCTATTCCGCCGAGGTGCTGAACGATCTCGGCATCCAGAATGTCCGGATTATCGGCTGCCCGACGGCGTTCCGGAACAACCGGCCCGATCTCGCCATCAAGCTGCCGCCGCTGGAGCAGGTGAAGACGGCGGGCGTGACGCTCCGGCGCGAGGTCTCGAAGACCTATGCGCAGGACATCAAGCGCTACCTCACCTTCCACCGTTCGTTGGTGAAGGCGATGGCCGATCGGTTCGAGGTCACGCTGATGTCTCAGGGCGAGGTCGAGGAGAAGAAGCTCGCGCTCGGCACGCCCGAGCAGAAGGCGCAGGCCATGGCCGCGCTGAGGCAGAACGAATGGGCGAACAACTGGTATCTCGATGAGCAGGTCATCGGCCTCTACCAGAACCGCATGTTCTACTCCGACGTTGTCGCGGAGTATGAGCAGCTGGTGCGCGGGCTCGATCTCGTCCTCGGCTACCGGCTGCACGGCAACCTGATGGCGCTCGCCAACGGCACGCCCTCGATCTACTTCACCTATGACAGCCGCACCGTCGAATTCGCGGACACGTTCCAGATCCCGAGCATCGACGTCTTCGCCGGACAGGATTTCCGGCTGGAAGAGCATTGGGACCAGTCTCGCTTCGACAAGTTCAATGCGGCCTATGCCAGGGTCTACGGGCAGATGCGGGACTTCCTCGACGAGAACCGCGTCGACAACAAGATGACGGGCCGGGCGAGCGAGGAGCCCGCCAGGAAGGTGGCATGAAGGTCGCCCGCAGGACCTGGCTCGGCGCGGCGTCGCTTGCCGCCGCGCTGCTGCTGCCGGTCTCCTTCGCCGTTGCGGCGAAGGAACCGGGGTACCGGCTGGAACTGGCTCCCGGCGCGAAGGAGGAGACCGTCTTCGACTGGTCGAAGGAGCGCTGCGAGGAATGGCATATTCCCGACGCGCCGCTGCGCGCCTTCCGCGACGACAAGGGCGAGGTCGTCGCCTTCGCCAGCCACTACAAGAACAGGTCGCTGGTCGGGCCGGATCTGGCGCATATCGCGACCAAATGCTCGATCTCCTTCCAGGCCAAGAACAGCCCCGATCCGAGCGAATTCAGCGATATGAGCTGGATCGCTGCGACCTGGACGCCGAATGGCCGCGACGTCTTCGCGCTGATGCATGACGAGTACCATGCCGACCGCCATCCCGGCGCCTGCCGCTTCAAGGACGGGATGAGCTGTTGGTACAATGTCGTGACGGCGGCTCGCTCCCGCGATGGCGGCAAGCGCTTTACCTCCGACGAGCCGCCGATTTTGGTCGCGGCGCCCGCCTTCAAGCAGGATGTCGGGCAGGGCCGGCATCGCGGCTTCTTCAACCCTTCCAACATCGTGGAGAAGGATGGCGCCTGGTATGCGCTGATCGCCACGACCGGTGGCGAGGGGCAGAAGGGCGGCACCTGCCTCTATCGGAACACCGATATCGAGGACCCGCATGGCTGGCGCGCCTTCGACGGGAAGGATTTCACCGTCCGTGCCGTCGATCCCTATCGCGAGGACACCACCCAGGCGAAGCCCTGCCAGCCGCTCAAGGTGCTGCCGACGGTCGTCGGCTCGGTCACGCGGCACGAGGCGAGCGGGCTCTGGCTCGCGATCTTCCATCTCGGGCCGGACCCGAACCAGGGGATCGCCGGCGGGCGCGTGGCCTATAGCTGGTCGAAGGATCTGATGAGCTGGTCGCCGCTGCAGACCCTCCTCGTCCATCCGACGATGTGGAGCAAGAATTGCGGCGATCAGGAGCGCTATTCCTACGGCGCCGTGGTCGACCCGGCCTCGCCCTCGCGCAATTTCGAGACGACCGGCGATGAGCCCTTCCTGTTTATGACGAAGATGCATGTGGCCGACTGCAAGCTCGGGCCGCAGCGTGATCTCGTCCGCATCAAAATCCGCATCGTGAAAGAGACGCCATGAACGCGCCCATGCACCAGTTCTCCGCCGGACAGGCGGTCCAGCCCCTGAAGATCCTGCGCGCGACCACGCAGGAGGTCGTCGTCCTCGTCGTCCGCGAGCCCGGCGCAGGCTGGCCGCCGCTCAGGCTCATCATCGACGGGCAGGATTTCGCGACGATCCACCCCGGCGCCCTGATCGAGGGCGACGCGACCGTCGCGGAGATCGCGATCCCGCTGCCGGCGTTGCCGGAGGGGCGGCTGCGCTCCATCGCGGTCGCCGATGCACGGACGGGAGCGCTCGCGCCCGGCTCGCAGCTGCGCCCGGTCGCCGCGGCGCGGAACCTGCGCGCGCTCGTCATCTATCCGGCGGGCGAGGTCTACGAGCATGACAAGGTGCGCTGGTATCGCGCGCCGATGGAGAAGCTGCTCTCCGACTACTTCAACATCGGCGACATGATCGTCTTCGACTCGACGCTCAAGCTGCTGCGCTACGCGCATCTCGAGCCGATGAAGATCATGAACCCGACCGATGCCGATATCGAGCGTTATGCGAGCGAGTTCGACTTCGTCTTCGTGCGCGGCTCGAACTTCATCCATGAGAAGATGGAGTGGTTCCGCGCTGTCGAGGTGCTGGAAAAGGTCAAGCTGCCGGTCTACGCCATCGGCGTCGGCGCGCAGGCCAGCCAGAACCGCGCGATCGAGCTGCCTGAGAGCTCGAAGCGCTTCTGGCAGATCGTCGGCGATCGCTGCGCCTCGATTGGCGTGCGCGGGACCTTCAGCGCCGAGACGCTGCGGCGCAACGGCATCGGCAATGTCGAGGTGGTCGGCTGCCCCTCGATCTTCCGGACGCGCAATCGCGATCTCGCCATCCGCGTTCCGGACCAGCGCGACATCCGCAAGGTCGCCTTCAGTCTGCGCCGCGAGGCCGACAAGAGCTACACCGCCGACCCGGAAGCCTATCTGCGGAACCAGCGCCAGGCGCTGCTCAAGGTGGACTCGCAGAGCGAGATGGTGATGTCCTCCCATGGCGAGCAGGAGGAGAAGGCCTTCTTCCTGCGCGACGAGGCGGCCAAGGAGAAGGCCGTCGCCGAGTTCACCCGCACCAATTGGTGGAGTGGACCGGACGATGCCGCGATGCGCCGCATCTATGAGAAGCAGCTCTTCTCCTTCTTCGACGTCGAGCAATACGATCGCTTCGCGCAGAGCATCGACCTCGCGGTCGGCTACCGCGTCCATGGCGTGCTGCCGGCGGTGGCGCATGGCGTGCCGGGCGTGCTCGTCGCCTATGACACGCGCAGCCAGGAGCTGGCCGAGACACTGAAAATCCCCGTCGTGCCGGAGGCCGCTCTGGCGGATGGCGGTTGGCGGGCCGTCTACAAGGAGGCTGCGCTCAACGGCCTCTCGAAATCCTATGCCGCTTCCTACGACCGGATGAGGGGCTTCCTGGACCGCAATGGCGTGCCGCACCGGATGTGATGCGCGGGAGGCACGGAGATGAAAAAGGTCGCGGTGGTGACGATGCAGTACAACGAGGCGTTCTACGTCTCGCGCTGGATCGACTATTATGCCGGGCTGGTCGGCCGGGAAAACCTCTATGTCATCGACCATGACAGCGACGAGGAGGTTCGTGAATCGCTCGGCAACGTCAGCGTCGTCCGTTATCCGCGCTCGGCGCTGGACGATCAGGAGCGGGCGCGCTTCGTCTCGAAGTTCGTCGGCGCCCTGCTCGAGCTCTATGAGACGGTGATCTATTCGGATTGCGACGAGTTCGTCAGTCACGATCCCCGCCGCTTCGCCAGCTTCAGCGATTGGTTGGACGCCAGCGATTTCGAGTATTCGACCTGCATCGGCCTCAATGTGATGACGATGCTGGAGGAGGAGAACGCCGTCCTGCTCGACGGCGAGGTGCTGCGCCAGCGCGGCCATGTTCGCTTCGTCTCGCCGATGTGCAAGACGCTGATCGTGCGCAAGCCGATCCGCTGGGGTGGCGGCTTCCACCACGCCAACCAGCCGCCGCATTTCCACGGCGGCTATCTCTTCCATCTGAAATATGCCGATCTCGGCGAGCGCATGCGCCGGCAGGCGCTGACTCGCGGCCTCGACTTTGCCCACGAGGACCAAGGGCATCACCAGCGCAGCAGCGACCTCGCTCTCGTCAATCTCTACCGTTCCTTCGGCAGTCTGGAGCGAACGGACTGGGAGGACGAGACGATCGAGCGCCATTGCCAGACCTTCCTCGACCGCGTCCGCGCCTCACCGCGTGGCGGCGAGGTCGGCACGATGTATGTCGCGCCGCTCGATATCGCGGGAGGGGAGGTGTTCCGGCTGCCCGACAGCTTCCGCACGCTGTTCTGAGTCTTTGATGGCAAGCCGGCAAAGCTGCTCGCGGGGGTTGCGCGATCGTTTCCCGCGCGGCAAGACTGTCCGCATGACCCGAATCACGAAAATCGCAGGTGCGCTCGTGCTCGGTGCGTTGGCGGCCGGATGCGGGACGACCTTCCAGGTGGCACCGGCCCCTCCGCCGGCGTCCATGCCGCCCACGCAGTTCCCGGCAGGCAAGCGGATCGTGCGCGACAGCGCCGAACTCGTCCTGCCGGACGGTACACGCGTCACGCCCGATGTGCGCGGTGGCTTCGAGCTGCCTAATGGCGACTACGTGACCCGCGCCCCCGACGGCGCGCTGGTGCTGCCGACGGGCGCGCGCTGCGTGCCGCAGCAGGGCGGCTATCTCTGCCCCTGACGCGAGGATTTGCCCGCGCCTGGCGCGGCGCGCTTCTGCGTCCCTGAATCGGCGGCCTGCTGAAGGCGGGTGCCGCCGGCTTTTTCGGCTTCGTCAGGCACGACGTGGTTATGGCTGCGGAAGGCCCAGAGTTCCTTCGCGGCCTCCCAGTGCTCACGGTCGCGGCCCTCGGGCCGACCGTCCTTTTCCCATAGCTCATGGGCGATCTTGGTGATCTCGCGCTGGGATTTCTCGTCCAGCATCTCGCGTTGCCGCATGTCTCGCCTCCATGATTGCGCCCCGCGGCGCCGCGGGTCGGCTCGGCTTGAGTGAGGCTACGGGCCCTTGCCCGTGCAGCGGATGAACCAGCGGGAGGCTGCGCCGTTCCGCCATGGATCGAAAATTCTGCCGGCAGCAGTGACGGACTCAGGCTTTCGCGGGGGCGAGAGAGGCTTCGTGGGACGGCATGACGGCCGTGGTGTCGGGCCGGCGTGCGTAGCGCTGTGCCAGCACGGCGCAGGCGAAAAGCTGCAGCTGATGGAACAGCATCAACGGCAGAACGATCAGTCCGAGCGCATGGCCGGGAAAGAGGATGTTCGCCATCGGGATGCCGCTCGCCATGCTCTTCTTCGAACCACAGAAGACGATGGCGATCTCGTCCTCCTTCGAAAAGCCGAGACGGCGGCTGACGAAAATCGTGATCGCCAAGGCCGCGGCCAGCATGACCATGTCGAGGGCAATGATCAGTCCGAGGTCGGCCAGCGTGACCTGTGACCAGATGCCGGCGACCACGCCCTCGCTGAAGGCGGCATAGACGACGAGAAGGATCGAGCCGCGGTCGACGATCGAGATCGGCGCCTTGTGTCGCTGCAGGAACGGGCCGATCCAGCGGCGCAGCAATTGGCCGGCGAGGAAGGGCAGCAGCAATTGCAGAGCGATGCTCTCCACGGCGCGGGTGCTGAAGCCACCGCCCTGCGAGTCGAGCAGGAGCACGACCAGCAACGGCGTCAGGACGATGCCGAAGAGGTTGGAGACCGAGGCGCTGCAGAGTGCGGCGGGGACATTACCGCGCGCAATCGAAGTGAAGGCGATCGACGACTGGACGGTGGAAGGCAGGACGCAGACGAAGATCAGGCCGGTGGCCAGCTCGGAGGGCAGCCAGGGACCCAGCGCGCGGGTCAGGATCAGCCCGAGCACGGGGAAAAGCGCATAGGTGCTGGCGAAGACGAGCGATTGCAGGCGCCAGTGCGACAGTCCCTCCCAGACAGCCACGGGCGAGAGCCGCGCGCCGTAAAGGAAGAACAACAGCGCGACAGCGATCGAGACCGAGTCATTCGCGATCTCGGCGCCGACGCCGCGGGCGGGCAGGAGCGCGGCCAGCGCGACGGTGCAGACCAGCGCGATGAGATAAGGATCGATGCCGAAGCGGGCGAGGGTGCGGCGGAGCATCCGAGGGCCTCCAAGGTTTCGGCCTGCTTCTACCTCCTGCCACGTTCATTTTGATCTGGGCTGGACACGATATCGATCATCATGAAACATGATGAGCATGACCTTCGACATGAAGCCGCTCGATCCCGTCCTGCTGCAGAGCTTCCTGACGGTGTGCGAGACGCTGAGCTTCACCGAGGCCGCGCGCCGCCTCGGTCTGCGGCAGTCCTCGGTCAGCCAGCATGTCGCGCGGCTCGAAAGGCGGGTCGGGCGGCGCTTGCTGGAGCGCGACACGCATGAGGTCCGGCCGACGCCCGACGGCGAGGCCATCAAGCCATTCGCACGGGAGGCTCTCGAAGCGGGGCGCCGGATCGAGCACTATCTCCGGGGCTCGACCTTGCGCGGGCGGCTGCGCCTCGGCGTCTCCGAGGATTTTGCCTATACGGCGCTGCCGGACATTCTCGCCGAATTCGCCATGCAGCATCATGCCGTCGATCTGGAGCTGACGGTCGGCCTCAGCGGCCTGCTCTACGAGCAGTATGACGCCGGCGATCTCGACCTGATCTTCGCCAAGCGCCGCAAGGGCGATGCACGTGGCGATGTCGCCTGGGAGGAGCGCCTGGTATGGGTCGGGCGTCCGGGGTTGCGGCTTTCGCAGCAGCGCGACGTACCGCTCGTGCTCTACCCGCCGCCCAGCATCACGCGCATCCATGCGATCGAGACGTTGGAGCGGGCGGGCCGAGCCTGGCGCGTCGCCTGCACCAGCGGCAGCCTTGCGGGCCTGCGTGCGGCGGCTGTGGCCGGTCTCGGCATCACGGCCCATTCGGCCCGGCTGATTCCCGAGGGGCTAGCTGAGGTCGGGCCGCCGGAAGCGCTGCCGAAACTCGGGACGATCGAGTTCGTGGTGGTCGGCGGCCAGTCGCATCAGGAGGCGCCGCGAGCGCTGGCCGCAAGCATCCTCGCAAGCGCCGGACGTCTCGTACCGGAAGTCCCGGCGCGGCGGGCGCGGGCGAAGCCGGTGCTCTAATCGCGCGCCAGCGCGGCGACCGGGTCGAGACTCGCGGCGTTGCGCGCGGGCAGGAAGCCGAAGGTCAGCCCGATCAGCGTCGAGCAGGCGATGGCGGCGATGAAGGCCTCGCCCGAATAGATGAAGCTGAGCTGCGATCCGGAGGCCTCGAAGGCGAAGCCGATGGCGAGTGCGAGCGCGATGCCGAGTGCGCCGCCGATGAAGCAGACCAAAGACGCCTCGATCAGGAATTGCTGCATGATGTCGCTGCGGCGGGCGCCGACCGCCATGCGCAGGCCGATCTCGCTGGTGCGCTCGATCACCGAGACCAGCATGATGTTCATCACGCCGATGCCGCCGACCAAGAGCGAGATCACCGCGATGGAGGAGATCATCAGCGTCATCGTCTGTGTCGTGCTGGTGATGGTGTTGCGGATCTCGTCCTGGTTCAGGATGAAGAAGTCCTTGGTGCGGTGCCGGTGGGTCAAGAGCTCCGTCACCGCCTCCTGCGCCGCCGTCATCGGGGTCTCGTCGTCGACGCGCAGCGTGATGCTGCGCAGCGAGAGGTCACCGAGGAAGCGGCCCTGCACGGTGGTGTAGGGCAAATAGACCTGCGGATTCTGGCTGCCGCCGAAGCCGCCCTGCTGTTGGCGCATCACGCCGACGATGCGGCAGGGCACGGAGCCGATCAGGATGACGGTGCCGATGGGATTGGGATTGCCCTGCGGGAAGAGCACGCCCTGGGCGTTCTCGTCGATCACCACGTCCTGCGCCAGCGTGCGCACATCATGGGCGTCGAAGAAGGAGCCTCGGACGAGCACGCTGCCGCGCACGTCGAAATAGCGCTCGCTGACGCCGTTGACCTGGGCGTTGGCCTCGACATTGCCGAGACGGATCGTGGCGCTCGTCGTCACCGTCGGGGTCACGCTGTCGGCATAGGGCTGGCTGGCGAGCACCTGCGCATCGAGCACGGTGAGCGTTCGCACCCGGCCCGAGCGCGTGTCGCCGAAGCCGGTGCCTGGGAAGATCTCGAGCGTGTTGGTGCCGAGGCCGGAGATGTTGGCTAGCACGCGCTGGCGCGCGCCTTCGCCCAACGCCACCACCGCGACCACGGCGGCGATGCCGATGACGATGCCGAGCATGGTCAGCGTGGTGCGCAGCTTGTGCGCGGCCATGGCGCGGACCGCCATGCCGAAGGCCTCCCGCAACCTCCCGAAAGCGGCGCGCAGCCGCCCCGCCGGCGGCGGCACGGGCGAGGGCGGCGGAACCTTCTCGGAAGGCGGTGCCGTCACCCGGTCGGCGATGATCCGGCCGTCGCTGAGCTCGATGATGCGGCGGGCCTTGGCCGCCACATTCATGTCGTGGGTGACGAGGATGACCGTGTGGCCCTCGCGGTTGAGCTCCTCGATCAGCGCGAGCATCTCCTCGCCGCTCTTGCGGTCGAGCGCGCCGGTCGGCTCGTCGGCCAGCAGCACGCGGGCGCCGTTCATCAGCGCGCGCGCCACGGAGACGCGCTGCTGCTGGCCGCCTGACAATTCGGAGGGGCGGTGCGTCATGCGCGAGCCGAGGCCGAGCCGCTCCAGCAGCTTGGCAGCGCGGCTCTCGCGAGGGCTCGGCGGGATGCCGGCATAGATCGCAGGCACCTCGACATTGGCAAGCGCCGTCAGCTCCGAAAGCAGGTGGTAGCGCTGGAAGACGAAGCCGAAATATTCGCGCCTGAGCCGCGCCAGCTCATCGGGGTCGAGATCGCGGGTGGGGCGACCGTCGATCTCGTAGCTGCCGCCGGTCGGTCGGTCGAGGCAGCCGATGATGTTCATCAGTGTCGACTTGCCGGAGCCGGACTGGCCGACGATCGCGACCATCTCGCCAGCCTCGATCACGAGATCGGCGCCGTCCAGCGCCGAGACCGTGGCTTCGCCCTCGCCGAAATCGCGCCGGACGCCCTTGAGCCGGATGAGCGGCACGCCCATGATCAGAACCCGAAGGGCGAGCGCCGCGCGCGGGGCGCCCGAGTCGCATCCGGCCCGCCGCTGGCGCGGGTGGTGACGACACGCTCGCCGGCCTTCAGCCCGTCCTTGATCTCGGCCACGATCTTGTTGTCGAGCCCGACGGTGACCCTACGCGGCGTCGGTTTGCCGTCCTCACCGAGCACGTCGACGATGGCGTTGGGGCCGCGGCGCCGGATGGCCGTCGAGGGCACGGTGACGACGTTCTGGGCGCGGCCGACGATCACGGTCACCTGCGCGGTCATCGAGGTCAGCAGCCGCCCGTCCGGGTTCGGCACCTCGAAGAGGGCGTTGTAATAGATCGCGCTGGTGGTCGAGGCGGAGGAGCTGCTGCTCGCCGTCGAGGACGAGGTGGTGTTCTGCGTCTTCAGCGTGTCGGGGGCGGGCTCGACAAAAGAGATCTTGCCGGGGAAGCGCTGGTCGGGAGCGCCGAGCACGCTGAAATAGACCTCTTGGCCAGCCTTCACGCGCAGCACGTCGGCTTCCGAGATCTTGGCCTTCACCGTCATCGTCGAGACGTCGCCGAGCACGACGATGGTCGGAGCCGACTGGGCGGCATTCACGTTCTGGCCCTCCTGCGCGACGATGGCGAGGACGGTGCCGGCGCTGGGCGCGGTGATGCGGGTATAGCCGAGATTGGCGCGGGCGTTCTCCACCTTGACCTGACCCGAGACGATCTGCGCGTCGAGCGACTCGATCTGGGCACGGGTGGTGTTCACCGTCATCTCCGCGTTCTCGTAGGCGTCGCGCGAGACGGCGTTCTGGCCGACCATCTGCTTCTGACGGACGAGCACGGATTCGGCATAGGCAAGGCTGGCGGCGCGCTCAGTGCGCTGGGCCTTCAGGGCGGCGAGGTCGGCCTCGGTGGAGCGCAGGGTGTTCTGCAAGGTGGTGCCGTCGATCTCCGCGATCAGGTCGCCGGCCTTCACATTGTCGCCGAGCTTGACCTTGAGCGAGATGACGCGGCCGGAAACCTGCGCGCCGACGCTGACCTGCCGGACGGGTTCGAGCCCGCCGGAGGCGAGCACGGAATCCTCGACATTACCGACCGTCGCCTCGACGCTCGGCAGGACGATGGTCTCGGCCTGCGCCGCTTGGCGCGTCTGCCAATAGTAATAGCCACCGCCCGCGGCTGCGGCGATGATCAGGGCGGGCATAAGGAGGCGGCGAAGCCTCATGGCTGTGGTGCCTCCACCGGAATGATGCGCGGCCGAGGGCCGGTCTCGCCGTCGATGACGGCGGGCCTTTCGACGTCGACGGGCCTGAGCCAGCCGCCGCCCAGCGCCTTGTTGAGCGCGATGAACTGGCTGGCGAGCGTGACGCGGCTATCGATCAGCGACTGCTCGGCCGCGTAGCTCGTACGCTGTGCCTCCAGCACGTCAAGGAAGCTCGCATTGCCGGAGGTGTAGAGCGCGCGGGAGAGCCGCTCCGCTTCTTTCGAAGCGGTCGCAGCTTCGGTCAGGCTCCCGATCCTCAGCCGTTCCTGTCGCAGGCCGACGAGCCCGTCCTCGACGTCCTGAAGCGCGGTCAGCACGGCCAGTCGTAGGACCGCGTCCTGCCGGTCGCGGCTGGCGCGGGCGGCATCGACGGCCGCGGCGAGTTCGCCGCCATTGAAGATCGGCACGCTGAGCGTCGGCCCGAACGACCAGCCGATCGCGCTGTTCTTGGCGAGGTCACCGAGCTTCAGCGCAGAGGTCGAGATGCTGCCGGTCAGCGAAATGGACGGATAGCGATTGGCCTCGGCCTGGGCGATCCGGGCCGTCTGCTGGGCGAGCACTCGCTCGGCCGAGCGCACATCCGGCCTGCGGCGCAGCACATCGGCTGGGATGCCGGCGCGTGGCGGGGCGGGCGTGGCGGGTACTGCCGCGACGCGAGCGAAATACGACGCCATGGCAGCCGGCGGCCGGCCGGTCAGCACGGCGATACGGTGCTGGGCCTGGGCGAGCGAGGCTTCAAGCGCCGGGATCTGCGCCTCGGTGCTGGCGGCCTGGGCGGTGGCGCGGGAGGTGTCGATGGCGGAGATGTCGCCGGCCCGGAAGCGCGTGCGGGTCAGTTCCTCGGTCTCGCGCTGGGTGCGGGCCGTCGAGCGGGCGAGCGCGATCCGCGCCTGCAGGCCGCGCGCCTCGACATAGGTCGAGGCAACGTCGCCGATCAGCGTCAGCATGACGGTGTCGAGATCGTCGAAGGCGGCATCGGTGCCGTAGGTCGCGGCCTCGACGGCTCGGTCGCGCGCGCCGAACAGATCGATCTCCCAGGAGGCGTCGAATCCGGCGCGGAAGCTGTTGCGGGTGACGATCTGGGAGCGCGAGCGCGTAGCGGAAGCACCGGCGTCGACCTGCGGGAACATTGCGCCGACCGCCTGCTCACGCGTGGCGCGCGCCTCGCGGATGCGGGCCTTGGCCTGGGCGACATCGAGATTGCCGGCGATGGCGAGTTCGACCAGCCTGTTGAGCGTGGGATCGCGGAAGTTGCGCCACCATTCGGAAGGCTTCGGCGCCTTCGGTCCGCTCGTTGCCGCGCTCCAGCGCTGCGGCAGTTCAAGCGCGGGGGGCACGTAGTCCGGCCCCACGGCGCAGGCGCCGAGGCTCAGCGCCAGCAGAGTCAGGGTAGCGGAACGAATCATCGCGGCCAGCTTGCCGGGAAAACCCGCGCCCGGCACCCCTCCACCGCATCCGTTCGCAAGTTCCCGTTCCTGTAGCCATACTGCCGAGACGCTAGCTTTGGCAGAATGGCCGGGAGATGGCTATCAGATTACCATCTTGTGAGAGAGGGTCTTCACAGTCATGTCGTCGCGCTGGCCTGCGCGGCGCGCAGGCGGGCAACGACCTCGTCACTGGTCATCACGTCTCCGAATTGCTGGATGACGTTTTCGAGCGCCGCGCGATGCTCATCGTCCGACAGTGCCGCGCAGCAATCCTCGACCATGATCCCTTTGAAATCGAGCATCATGGCGTCGCGCAATGTCGACTCGCAGCAGATGTTCGTCTTGGTCCCGGCAATGAGCAGCGTATCGATGCCCATGCTGCGCAGGATGCGTTCCAGCTGCGAGGATCCCGCAATCATGGCGCTGTAGCGGTTTTTCAGCACGACCCTGTCGGCAGGATCAACGTCCAGTTCCTTCCAGACGCTCTGGCGTTCGGCCCCGAGGCTTTCGATCGTTCGGGCGCGGACCTCGTTGGCGACGAAGCCGTTGAAGAACAGCTCCCAATCGGAGCGCCCGGCGCTCTGGTTGTTGGCGTGAAGCACCCACATCACCGGCACGCCCAGCGGCCGCAGCGCGGCCGCCAGCTTGTTGATCGGGGCGACGATGCCTCGTGAAGCGGCGACTTCCGCCGGTGCGCCGGGCTCGCAGAACGTGTTCTGCATATCGATGACGATTAGCGCGCTGCGGGCTGGGTTCAGGCTGTCGAACGGATGCAGGCGGCCGCGCCGCGCCATCACCCGGTCGATGATCTCCTGCCTGATTGTCACGCCATGCATCGCCGTCTCCTTGCGCACCTGAAGTGCAGTCGGTGTCGCGAAGAAACTGGACCGGCGCTCCTCAAATGACCATGCGGTGGGACAATGTCTTCACAGTCATGTAGTGGTGCAGGCCCTCGGCGCCGCCCTCACGGCCGTAGCCGCTGTCCTTGACGCCGCCGAAAGGCACCTCGGCGACGGAGGCTTCCAGCGTGTTGATCGAGACATTGCCGGCCTCGAGGCTCTCGGTCAGCAGGTCGGCGCGTGCCGCCGAATGGGTGAAGCCATAGGCCGCGAGTCCGAAGGGCAGTGAATTGGCCTTCTCGATCGCCTCTTCGACCGAGCGGACCGGGTTGATCAGCGCCATCGGCCCGAAGGGCTCCTCACGCATGGCGCGGGCATCATCCGGCAATTCCGCGAGCACGGTCGGCGGGAAGAAATAGCCGCGATTGCCGATACGTTCGCCGCCGGTCAGGACGCGGGCGCCACGGGCGCGGGCATCCGCGACAAGGGCTTCCATCGCCTCGATGCGGCGGTGGTTGGCGACCGGCCCCATCTGCGTCTTCTCGTCCAGCCCGTTGCCAACGGTGACCGTCTGCGCCTTCTCGACGAAGGCCTTGGCGAAGCGCTCGTAGATCGATTCCTGCACGAAGAAGCGTGTCGGCGAGGTGCAGACCTGACCGGCATTGCGGAGCTTGCGGATCGCCGAGGCGTGGCCGGCGGCGACGGGGTCGACATCATCGCAGACGATGACCGGCGCGTGGCCGCCGAGTTCCATCAGCACGGGCGTCATGTGGCGTGCGGCGAGCTCCGAGAGATGCTTGCCGACGGCGGTCGAGCCGGTGAAGGCGACGAGGCGTGTCTGCGGCTTCGGGATCAGATAGTCCGAGATCTTGGCCGGCACGCCGAAGACGAGGTTGAGCACGCCCGGCGGCAGGCCGGCATCGTGCAGCGCGCGGGCGATGTGGAGCGCGCCGGCCGGGGTCTCCTCCGCTGCCTTGATGATGATCGAGCAGCCGGCGGCGAGCGTACCCGCGATCTTGCGGCAAGGCTGGCTCATCGGGAAATTCCAGGGCGAAAATGCCGCGACGATCCCGACGGGCTGGTGCATGACGACATAGCGGATGCCCGGCTCGCTGGGCACGACGCGGCCATAGGCGCGCTGGCCTTCGCCAGCGTCCCATTCGAAGAACTCGCAGCCGCGCACCACTTCGAGCCGCGCCTGCGCCAGCGGTTTGCCGTGCTCCAGCGTGATCGAAAAGGCGATTTCCTCGGCGCGGGCGCGCATCAGGGCGGCGGCCTTCAGCATGATCTCAGCGCGTGTCCGCGGCGCGGTGCGGCTCCAGACCTTGAAGCCTTCGGCGGCAGCGGCGAGCGCATCGTCGAGATCGGCATGGGAGGCGAGGGGAACCGCGCCGATGACGCTTTCATCGGCCGGATTCAGCACCGGCTGTTCCTCGGCCGTCTGCCGCCAGGCGCCGCCGATATAGAGCTTGAGATCGGGATAGGTGGTCATGAAGGCCTCGGAATTCGGCTTCGCCGCTTTTGTCGGCTTGACGATAGGAGGCGGGGTATTCTGCGGGCTAGTTAGATAAATCAGATAAATTCAGATGGCGTGGCTTATGAATGGCTCAGGTCGTCATTCTCGGGCGCCGCTGGCGGCGACCCGAGAATCTCGCGCAGGAAGAGGCGCATCTTTTTCGAGAGATGCTCGGGTCAAACCCGAGCATGACGCGTGCTGCAGCGCGACTACGAATCGTCGGCCGTCTTCAGCGCCAACTCCAGCAACGCCCCACCGTTCAGCCCTTCAAGCATGCTGAAGTGGTGGCCCGGGCAGATGAGCGGCGTCGGCGCCTGCCATGTTGCTGCCAAGGCGACTGACTGCGCCTTGAAGGCGTCGCTCTCTCCCTCGCCGACGGCGAGCGCGATGCGTGCTGCTTGCGGGCGTGGCTGGGCGATGGGGCTGAGCCTTGTGGCGCGGGCCTCGTCGTCGAGCCCGAGCAGGCGGCCGAGCGGGAGATGGCCGAGCGGCTTCAGCTCGTAGAGGCCGGAGAGCAGCAGGGCCGAGGCGATCGGCGGCGCATCCGCCGCGCAAAGCGCCATGGCGGCGAGATGCCCGCCGGCGGAATGGCCGGAGACATGCAGCCGTGCAGGATCGAGACCGAGCGCATCGGCTTCCTTCACGAGGAAGTTCAGAGCTGCGACGGTCTGGGCGATGCTCGCTTCCAGCGGCGTATCCGGCGCGAGCCCATAATTCGGCATGGCGACGGCATAGCCGGCGTCAAGCAGACCTTGCGCGAACTGAGCGTGCTGGAGCTTGTCGGAGGCCTGCCAGTAGCCGCCATGGATGAAGACGAAGATCGGCGCTCGGGCGGTACCTGCCGGGCGGTAGAGGTCGAGCGTCTCGAAGCGGCCGGGGCCATAGGCAAGGTCGAGCCCGGTATAGGCGGCCTGGAAGGCCTTGCCGTCGCGGCTCCATTGCCGGAACAGCGCCTTAATGTCTGCCTGCAGGCGTGGGCTGTATTGCCGGCCGAGCTCGCGCAAAGTGTAGCCGTCGACGGTGACGTCCGGCAGCGGTTGCGGCGCGGCATGGCGGGCGCGGATCGTCAGGCCGGGCTCCGCCTTGATGCGAAGCTCGATAGGAGGGCGGAAGCCGGCGAAGACCTCGCGATAGGCGAGCTCCACCGTGTGGCGCGAGAGATGGAAGCCCTCCGGCCGATCGGATTCCCAGATCATGCCTTGCAGATGATGCGGGCCGCAGCTGGCGGCGATCAACCCGGCAAGGATGTCGCTCAAGGCGTCGCGTAGGGCCTCGACCGGATCGGCCTTGGCGCTATGCGCCACGATCTCAGACGCCGACATAGCGATGCACCAGCTCCGCATTGGCCGCGAGATCGGAACTGGAGCCCGACCAGACCGTGCGACCCTTCTCGATGATGTAGTGCCGGTCGGCGATGCGCTTCAGCACATTGATGTTCTTGTCGATCAGCAGGATCGACTGGCCTTGGGCCTTCAGCGCCTCGATGCAGCCCCAGATCTCGGCGCGGATGACGGGGGCGAGCCCCTCCGTCGCCTCGTCGAGGATGAGGAGCTTCGGGTTCGTCATCAGGGCGCGGCCGACCGCGAGCATCTGCTGCTCGCCGCCGGAGAGGGTGCGGGCGGACTGGCCGGCGCGCTCCCCGAGGCGGGGGAAGAGCGCGTAGACACGCTCCAGCGTCCAGGGCGAGGGGCGCTTCAGCCGGTTGGAGGCGGTGGCGACGAGGTTTTCGCGCACGCTGAGCGTCGGGAAGACCTGCCGGCCTTCCGGCACCAAGCCGATGCCGCATCGGGCGATCTTCTCAGGCGCGATGCCGGCTACGGCCCGGCCCTCGAAGCTGATCTCGCCGCCCTTGGGTGCGAGCAGCCCCATGATCGAGCGCACGGTGGTGGTCTTGCCCATGCCGTTGCGGCCGAGCAGGGTCACGACCTCGCCGTCGCCGATGTCGAGCGCGACATCGAACAGGACCTGGCTCGCGCCATAGGCCGATTGCAGGCCGCGCACGCTCAGCATCAGGCGTCTCCCTCGCCGAGATAGGCGGTGCGCACCTCGGGATTGTCGCGGATCTCCTCGGCCGTTCCGGTCGCGATGACGCGGCCATAGACCAGCACGGAGATCCGGTCGGCCAGCGCGAAGACGGCGTCCATGTCGTGCTCAACCAGCAGCATGGTGACGCGGCCCTTCAGCGCCGACAGCATCGCGACCATCTGCTCGCTTTCGGCGTGGCCTAAGCCCGCCATCGGCTCGTCGAGCAGCAACAGGCGCGGTTCGCTGGCGAGCGCGATGGCGAATTCGAGCTGCTTCTGCTCGCCATGGGAAAGGTCGGCCACCTTGACCTCGGCGCGGTGGCTCAGGCCCGCGGTGGCGAGGTGCTGGCGGGCGCGGGCGCGCAAGTCCTTGTCCCGGCGCGCATTCGCGAAGAAGCGGAAGCTGTGCCCCCCGTTTGCCTGCACGGCGAGCGCGACATTGTCGAGCATGGTGAAGTCGGGGAGGAGCTGGGTGATCTGAAAGGTCCGGCCGAGGCCCCGGCGCACGCGCTGCACCGTAGGCAGGCTGCCGATCTCCTCGCCTTTCAGCAGGATCGCGCCTTCGTCATGGGTCAACTCGCCGAAGAGTTGGGTGATCAGAGTGGTCTTGCCGGCGCCGTTGGGGCCGATCAGCGCATGGATCTCGCCGTCGCGCACATCGAGATCGACACCGTCAGTGGCGACGAGCCCGCCGAAGCGCTTGCGCAGGCCGCGCACCGAAAGAAGCGGCTCAGTCATGGCGCGCTCCAAGGCCGAGGCGACCGAGCAGGCCGTTGAGGCCGCCTTGCGTGAAGAGCACGACCAGCAGCAGGATCGGCCCGAGTACGATTTGCCAATGCTCGGTCCAGCCCGTCAGCACGGTTTCGAGGACGACGAGGGCGGCCGCACCCAGCAGCGGGCCGAGCAGCGTGCCGACGCCGCCGAGGATGACCATGATCATCAGCTCGCCGGACTTGGTCCAATGCAGCATGTCGGGGCTGACGAAGCGCAGGTAGTTCGCCATCAGCGCGCCGGCAAGGCCAGCGCCCATGCCGGAAATGACGAAGGCTGCGAGCTTGTAGCGATAGGGCGCGATGCCGATCGCCGCCATGCGCCGCTCGTTCTGGCGGATGCCGGCCAGCACCATGCCGAAGCGCGAACCAACAATGCGCCAGAGCGCAAGGAACACCAACGCCGCGATGACGAGGCAGATGAAATAGAAGGTGATGTCGTCGCGGGTGTTGAAGCTGAAGAGCGCGTTGCGGCGCCGGATCGTCAGCCCGTCATCGCCGCCATAGGCCTTGAGCGAAACGAAAAGGAAGAACAGCATCTGGGCGAAGGCGAGCGTGATCATGATGAACTGCACGCCGCTGGTGCGCAGGCTGAGCGCGCCGATGACACAGGCGAAGAGGCCGCCAATGAGAAGCGCGGCGGGCAGCGTGATCAGCAGTTGGTCCGTGCCGGGGATGAAGCCGAGGAAGAGGGTGTCATCCACCATCGTCCGGTAGAGGATGCCGACGACATAGCCGCCGATGCCGAAGAAGGCCGCGTGGCCGAAACTGACCATGCCGCCGAAGCCGAGCGCGAGGTTCAGGCTCGCGGCGGCGATGGCGTAGATCAGCACGCGCGTCGCCAGCGGCACCAGCGCCGGCTGGCCGATCGCCTGCACGAAGAAGGGCAGGGCGATCAGCGCGACCGCCAAAGCCAGCAAGGCGAGGCTGCGGCCATAGGCGGGGGCGGCGGGGGCCGCAGGATTGAGCGTCTGGTCGGTGGTGGTGCTGTCAGACATGGGCCGGGAACAGTCCCTTGGGCCGCACGAGCAGCACGATCGCCATAAGAAGATAGATGCCCATCGAGGCGAGGCCAGCGCCGAGTGCGTCCGCCTCCGGGCCGGTCATCACCTGCCGCAGCAGGCCGGGCATGAAGGCGCGCAGGGACGTATCGACCAGGCCGACGATCAGCGCGCCGAAGAAGGCACCGCGGATCGAGCCGACGCCGCCGATGACGACGACCACGAAGGTCATGATCAGGATCTGCTCGCCCATGCCGACCTGCACGGCGAGGATCGGCCCGGCCATCAAACCGGCGAGGCCGGCGAGCAGGGCGCCGAGACCGAAGACCGCGGTGTAGAGCAGGCGGATATCGACGCCGAGCGCGCGGACCATCTCGCGATGCGTCGCGCCGGCGCGCACCAGCATGCCGATGCGGGTGCGGTTGATCAGCAGATAGAGGCCGAGCGCGACCATGAGGCCGACCGCGATGATCGCCAGCCGATAGACCGGATAGGTCAGCCCCGGCAGAAGCTGGACGGAGCCGTTGAGCGCCGGCGGCACCGAGACGAAGAGCGGCTGGCGGCCGAACAGGATGGTCACGGCCTGGTTGAAGATCAGAATCAGCGCGAAGGTCGCCAGCACCTGGTCGAGATGGTCCCGCGCATAGAGCCTGCGCAGCACCACGACCTCCACCACCATGCCGATGATGGCGGCGCCGGCCAGCCCCGCCAGCAGCGCGAGCCAGACCGAGCCGGTCTGTGCCGCCACGAAGGCCGAGGCATAGGCGCCGACCATGTAGAGCGAGCCGTGGGCGAGATTGATCACGCCCATGATGCCGAAGATCAGGGTAAGCCCGGCGGCGAGCAGGAACAGCATCACGCCGAACTGCAGACCGTTGAGCAATTGTTCGAGAACGAGCGTCATCGTTGCATGCTGAGTTGGTACGGAAACACCACCGTCATGCTCGCCCTTGTGGCGAGCATCCACGTCTTGAACACCGCGCTTGCCGAATGAAGACATGGATGGTCGGGACAAGCCCGACCATGACAGAGGCGTAGCGGGTTCGGCTGCGTGCCGAAGCCCCGCAAGCTCAGAGCTTGCAGTCCTTGGCGTAGACGTCGCCGTGGTTGCTCAGCACCTTGCCGACGGTCTTCAGGATCGGCGCGCCATCGGCGCCCTTCTCGACCTTCAGCGCGTACCAATCCTGCACCGGATGCTGGTTCTTGCCGAACTTGAAGGCGCCGCGCACCGACTGGAAATCGGCCTTGGCGAGAGCCGTGCGCAATGCCGGCACATCGGTCTTGCCGCCGGTCGCCTTCAGCGCCGAGGCGATGGCGAGCGCAGTGTCGTAGCCCTGGCTGGCGTAATAGGTCGGCACCCGGTTGTAGGCCTTGGTCCAGGCTTCCATGAACTTCTTGTTGGCCGGGTTGTCGAAGTCCGAGTTCCAGTGGCTGGTGACGTTGACGCCGAGCGCGGCGTCGCCGACCGCCTTGAGCGTGGTCGCATCGGCCGAGGGCGCGGCCAGGACCATCGGCACCTGACCGAGCAGGCCGGCCTGCTGGTACTGGCGCATGAAGGCGATGCCGAGGCCGCCCGGGTGGAACTGGAAGACGACGTCCGGATTGGCCGCCTTGATCTGCGCCATCTCGGGGGCGAAGTCGGTCTGGTCGAGGCGGGTGTAGACCTCGCCGACGACCTCGCCCTTGAACAGGCGCTTGAAGCCGGTCAGCGCGTCCTTGCCGGCCTGGTAGTTCGGGGCGAGGATGAAGGCCTTCTTGTAGCCGAGATTGGTGGCGTGCTGGCCTGCGCTCTCGTGCAGGCTGTCGTTCTGCCAGGAGACGACGAAGTAGTTCTCGTTGCACTCCTTGCCGGCGAAGTTGGACGGCGCGGCGTTGGGGCTGACATAGAGCGCGCCCGAATCGACGATGTCCGGCACGGTGGCGCCGGCGACGTTGGAGAAGACGATGCCGGTCATGATCTTGATGCCGTCGGTCTTCAGCATCTTCTCGGCGATCTGCTTGCCCTGGCCGGGCTTCAGGCCGTCATCCTCGACCATGAGCTCGACCGGCACGCCGCCGAGCTTGCCGCCTTCCATGTCGATCGCGAGCTTGAAGGCGTCGCGGATGTCCTGGCCGAGATAGCCGCCGGGACCCGACAACGTGGTGATCATGCCGATCTTGACCGGCGCCTGGGCGAAGGCGGTGGTCGCAGCCAGCGACGCCGCGATGCCGAAGAGCAATCCGCGCAATTTCATTCTTTCGACTCCAGCCGTTCCGTTGTGCCTCTGAGATGATTCGACGCGGCGTTTCTGCGCCGCCGCGCTTATGCGTGTTCAGGTCCAGGCGCCGCCCCGGAAGTGGTCGCAGGATCGCTGCGCTTTCTTCCGGATGCAAGGCGGTGCTGCACATCATTTCAGCACCGGCTCTACAGAAAAGTGGAGTCCGCCTTTCGGTGCGGCGCGATCAGAGGGCGACCCAACCGGCCGGCGGCTTCCGGCCGGGGTGGACGGCGCCGCAGTTCTTGCAGGTGCGGGCCTTCTCGTCGGAGAAGAACGCCTCGTAGAGCGGTGGAAGATCCTTCACGAGGTCCTTCACCTCCAGCTCGATGCGATGGACCAGCGCCTCGCATTCGAAGCAGTACCATTCGAAGCCGTCGCGCTGGTCCGGGCTGCGCGCGGGCTCGACCACGAGGCCGATCGAACCTTCCTGGGGACGCTGCGGCGAGTGGCGCACATGCGGCGGCAGCAGGAAGACCTCGCCCTCGCGGATCGTGACGTCGTAATGCTTCCCGTTGTCGACGACCTTCAGCATCATGTCGCCCTTGAGCTGGTAGAAGAACTCTTCCACCGGGTCGTCGTGATAGTCAGCGCGCTGGTTCGGGCCGCCGACGACCATCACCGTCATCTGGCCATCGTCGAACACCTTCTTGTTGCCGACCGGCGGCTTGAGCAGATGTTCGTGCTCCGCGATCCACTTCTTGAAGTTGAAGGCCTTCAGCCGTCCTTCGGTCGCCATTGTCCACCTCTCCCGTTATCGTCTCGGCCAGCCGGTGTTTTTCAACCAGCCCTGGCCAGCGCCGCCCCAAGATTCAGTCCACATGCCTCGAAAGCCGCGCGCGTCGCGGCCTTCTCCGCTTCGGTCAGCTCCAGCATCGGCGGGCGGACGCGCCCACCGGTCTGGCCGAGCAGCTCCTGCCAGTATTTCTGGTGCGCATGCGGCTTCTCGGCCGGACGCGTGCCGCGCAGCGCCTCGCGCACCGGGTTCAGGCTGTCGCGCAGGGCGCGGGCCTTCTGCGCCTCGCCGGCGAAGGCAAGGTCGGTGTATTCGCGCATGCGCAGATCATTGGCGGTCTGGATCAGATAGGGCGGCGAGGAGCAGAGATAGAGCTGCCAGCCGAGCTCGAGGATGTTGTCGAGCCACTCCTCCTCGGAGGCCGTGCTGACCAGGATGCGGTCACCGGCGAGGCGGGTGAGTTCCGCATACATCGGCCGTGGCACGCTGTACTTGATCGCCACCACGTTCTCGATGTCGGCGAGCCGGTTGCAGAGCTGCGGGCTCATCAGATAGCCGGAATCCGGATGGCTCCAGAGCGCGATGCCGATATCGACCTTCTCGGCGATGGTCCGGTAATATTCGTAGACCGTCTCGTCCTGCGCCTTGAAGAAGTGCAGGATCGGGGCATGCACGACGATGTAGTCGGCGCCGACCTTCTGGGCATGGCGGGCGAGGTCGATCACCACGTCCATGTTCTGGTCCGAGCAGGACATGATGGTCTGGCCCCGGCCCGCCGAGGCCTCGACCGCGAGCTCGAAGTTGCGCTTGCGCTCCTCGATCGACATCGAGAAGAACTCGCCCTGCTTGCCGGCGATGAACAGCCCGTCGATCTTCAGATCGTCGAGCCAGTGGCGGATATTGGCGCGGAAGCCGTCCTCGTCGATGGCGAGGTTTTCGGTGAAGGGGGTGAGCGCCGCCGCCCAGATGCCCTTCATATGGGCGCGGGCATAGGCCTTGGCGTCCTTCTTCGCGTATTTCACCGCCTGATCCCCACTTTCCGATGGGGTTCAGGATGATGAGCGGCGGGGTATACGGCAACTCATAACATTCGTATGAATTCGGAAGCTCTCCTTATAAATCGGGACTTCCATGGCGATCACGCTGCGCCAGATACAGGCCTTCCTCGCCGTGACCGAACAGGGTACCTTCACCAAGGCGGCGGAACGGCTGCACATGGCGCAGCCGGCGTTGTCCCAGCTCGTGCGCGAGCTGGAACGCGAGCTCGGCATCCGTGTGCTGGATCGGACGACGCGTCGGGTCGAACTGACCGAGGGCGGCCGCGAGTTCCATGGCGCCGCGCTCAAGATCGTGCAGGACCTCGATACGGCGGTGCAGAACGCCAACGGGCTGGCAGAGCGCCGGCGCGGGCGCATCGTCGTGGCCGTGCCGCCGCTGCTCGCGGCGGTGATCATGCCGCCGATCATCGTGGCGTTGCAGGAGAAGCATCCCGGCCTTCAGGTCGCGATCGTCGATGCGCGCAACGACCTCGTCGTCGAGGCCGTGCGTTTCGGCAAGGCCGATTGCGGCGTCGGCACCTTTTCGGCGCTGGAGGACAATATCGAGCGCCTGCCGCTCGCCCGCGACAGCCTGATGCTGTTCTGCGCGCGAGACAGCCGCTTCGCAGGACGGGAGACGGTGCTCTGGCGCGATCTGGCCGAGGAGCCGCTGATCGCGCTGACGCGGGACAGCGGCATCCGCCTGCTGGTCGAGGTCGGCTATGAGAGCGCCGAGATCACCCTCAAGCCGGCCTATGAGGTGGCGCAGATCACGACGGCACTGGCGCTGGTCGAGGCCGGGCTCGGCATCGCGGTGCTGCCGACCTATGCGAGGGCGGTGGCGCCGGCCTCCGTGCTGTCGCGACCGCTGGCCGGGCCCTCGATCGCGCGCGACATCGTCATGATCCGGCCGAGCGGGCGCTCGATCTCGCCCGCGCTCTCGGCCTTCGAGACATTGCTGCGCCGATTCGTGCGCCAGCTCGCGCCAAGCGAGGGATGAGCTGGCGACCTCCTCTGCGAGAGATGTTCAACTCGGCCTGGTCGCCCGCCAGCGGACGATATCCACGAGGACGAACAGCGCGAGGCTGATGCCGACCAGCGGGAGCGCCCAGCCGAGCGCCAATCCCAGCGCCACAACCCCGGCCTTCGTGATGGGGTGCAGGCGCAACCATGCCTGTGCGACCGTGCGCGGGATCGAGCCCGCCGGGGGGCGCTGCTTCCACCAGATCCGGTAGCCGAGGATCGTGGTCGTCGCGAGTAGGATGCCGAGCGCCGCCATCAGCAGCTGGTTCGGCAATCCGAACAGGATGCCCATATGCGCGTCGATGCCCCAGCGAATCAGCTTCGCGATGATCGGGAACGTCTCGAAATCGGCGCGACTCGTCACACTCAGATCGCGGGGGTCGATCGTGATGGTGTCGACCTGCGTGGGCCAACTCCGATCGTACTCGCGGATCAACCAGGCCTGTCCCTCGGCACGCGGGGGGCGGACCTCGACGAACGCCGAGTCGATGCCGGCCTCACGTGCCCTGGCGAGAACGCTGTCGAGTTGCTCGACGGGAGTGGGGGGCGCCTTGGCTAGCATGGCGCCGCCATGGTCGTGATCGTGCTCGGCATGGCCGCTCGCCTCGGCGGCAGGTGCGGCGCCGAGCTTCGTCGAGACCGAGGGTGTCACCCAATTCAGCTGGCCACGCAGCGTGTCGATGCGGTTGCCGGCGTATTTGGACCATGTCAGCCCGGTGATCGACAGGAAGACCAGCCCGACCGCGAGCCATAGGCCGATCAGGCCATGGAGCCGGCGCGTCTTGAGCGCCGGGTTCCTCTTCGCCCGCGCGGCGGCCTCGGGATGCCGGCGCCAATACCACATCAGCACGCCACCGAGGACCACGGCCCAAAGCCATGAAGCGGCGAGCTCACTGTAGTTGCGACCGAATTCGCCGAGCAGCAGGTTCCGATGCAGATAGTCGAGCTGTGTCCGGAACGGCAGCGTGCCGCTGGTGCCGTAGACGATCATGTCGCCATGGATCTTCAGAGAAACGGGATCGACGAAGATCGCGCGGCTTTCGGAATCGCCGAGCCCGGGCTGCGCGAACATGATTCGCGTCGTGAAGCCGGGAGCCTCGGCGGGACGCACGGCGAACAGGCGTGGCCCTTCGCCGATATGGCCGCGCGCGGCGGCGACCTGGGCCGCGAGCGAGGCCGGCTCGCCCGTCGTCGTGGTGGTCAATTGCTCGCGATAGAGGAAGATCTCGATCTGCGGCGTGAGGACGAACAGCGTGCCGGTGATGGCCGCAACGAGGATGAAGGGGCCGACGAAGAGCCCGATATAGAAGTGCAGCCTCGATACGAAGGCCTTGAATTCGGGCGAGACGGCGAAGGCGCGACGGCTCTCCGCGCGGGATGGGAAATCGGTTTGGGCGGTCATGACATACCTCGGGACGCGTAGCCGGGTGATCGGCTCGCGGTGAACGTGATCGGCGCTGGGCCGGGCTCAGATCGTCCGGAGGTGAATAGGCGGTGCTCGGGGGCGCCCCGAGGATGCGTCGACGGGCGCGGCAGGATGGACTGTCGCCTGAGGCGCGCTGCCTATGATCGAGAAGGTCTCGTAGGCGACGAGGGCCGCGATCGCGGGGGGCACGCTGCCGATGGCGACGCCGAGGGCACAGCCCTGTGTGCAGCAGGCGGGAAGCTTTGCGTGGTCTTGCCCCGCCGGCGTGGGGCTTCCCTCGCTGGCAGGGTCGCAATGGCTGAGCTGGATCGCGCGATCGATCGCCATGCCGGCGGCATGCTGGCCGGAGGCTACGGCGCCGAACAGGCCCTGGAGCACGAGGACATAGGCCGCGAAGACCGCAGCCACCATCCTCCTCGCCTGCCAGCCCCGTCGTTCCACGAACGTCCTCCCGGGCGAACAACTAGCTTGGAAGGGGTGCAGACGTCCATTGTGGGCCGTGGTCGCAGGGGGCCATCGGCTACTGCTGGGATGACGAAACGGACCATGCCGTATCGGGGCGCTACCCCGCACGCCGCCTTAGAACATCGCTCGCCCGCGTTTCCGCCGATGGGCCGCCCAAAGCAAAACGGCCACCCGGGTGGGTGGCCGCAAGTCCTTGATGACCAAGGAAGAAAATGGTGGGCGCGACAGGGATCGAACCTGTGACCCCTACGATGTCAACGTAGTGCTCTCCCGCTGAGCTACGCGCCCGTTGCCGCATCGAGGCGGCTTCGGAGCGTGTCCAGGCCGTGAAGGCCGCGGTCACGCTGCGAGGTGAGGGGGCTATAACGGCTCCCCTCGCGGCTTGCAAGGGTGTTTGCCGGATAAATCGTCAGGCGGCGAGAAGCTTCTCAACCTCGTTGACGAGCTCGCGCAGGTGGAAGGGCTTCGAGAGCACCTTCGCGTCCTTCGGGGCCTGCGAATCAGGGTTGAGCGCGACAGCCGCGAAGCCGGTGATGAACATCACCTTGATGTCCGGATCGAGCTCGGTGGCGCGGCGCGCCAGCTCGATGCCGTCCATCTCGGGCATGACGATGTCGGTGAGCAGGAGCTCGAAGGGCTCCTCGCGCAGCCGGTTATAGGCCGAGAGGCCGTTGTCGAAGGAAGCGACGTCGTAGCCCGCATTTTGCAGGGCCTTGACCAGGAAGCGACGCATGTCGTTGTCGTCTTCCGCGAGCAGTATCTTCGTCATCGGCCTGATCTGTCCCGTCCCTGAGACTTGAATTTCGTTGCGACTGGCGCCAGCGCCCGGAAGCGCTGAGTAAAGACCCGCCCGCGCAGTTGGAACCATGCGCTTCTATAAGGCAGCATCGTCGTAAACAACGGGTGAATAGCGCAATGCATCGCCGGGCTTCCGCGAGGCCGCTTCAACAGCTCGTGTTTGTGTGCTTCTCTCGGATAAGATGACCTTCTCCTCCGCCCCGTTCCCGCCCGGACCCGACGATGTCGTCGCCGAGATCGAGCGGCCCTACAGCCTCTATCAGCCGGCGCTCCAAATCGTGCCGGTGGTGGTCGACGTGCCCCATGCCGGCCGGCGCTATCCGCGCGGCTTCGTCGAGGGCGCGCGGCTGCCGCTGCGCAGCCTCAGGCGCTCGGAGGACGCGTTCGTCGACAGGCTCTTCGCGCAGTCGGTCGCATTGGGAGCCCCCCTGCTCGTGGCGGAGTTCCCGCGCGCCTATCTCGACGTCAATCGCGAGCCCTATGAGCTCGATCCGCGCATGTTCGAGGGCAGGCTGCCGCCCTTCGCCAATACGCGCTCGATGCGGGTGGCCGGCGGCCTCGGCACCATCCCGCGAATCGTCGGCGACGCGCAGGAGATCTATCTGGGGCGCATTCCGATCCAGGAAGGGCTCGCCCGGATCGACGATCTCTACCGGCCTTACCATGCCGGCCTGCGCGGCCTCGTCCAGCGCACGCATGCCAGCTTCGGCACCTGCATCCTGGTCGACGCTCATTCCATGCCTTCAGCCGGGCTCGACCGTGATGGGCTGGCGAAGTCCGATATCATTCTGGGGGATCGCTTCGGCACCAGCGCGTCTGGCTACATCATCGACATCGCCGAACAGGCCTTCACAAGGCTGGGGTTCAGCGTGACGCGCAACCGGCCTTATGCCGGCGGCTTCATCACCGAGCATTACGGCGCGCCGGCCGCCGGGGTGCATGCGCTGCAGATCGAGGTGAATCGGGCGCTCTACATGAGCGAGACGACGCTAGAGCCGCACAGCGGTTTCGGCGCGATCGAGAAGGCGATTGCCGGCGCGATGGCGGAATGCTTCGCGCGCTGGAGCGGGTGGCTTGACGAATGGCGCGAGGCCGCCGAATAGCGCTCGGCCCGCCGGCCACAAGAGACGGATCTGTCAGCTCGAGACGGTAGCGATCGGCGAACGCGTCGGCGATGCCGTTCGGGCAAGAAAAAAGGGCCGCACACAAGCGTGGCGGCCCAAGTCTAGGGAGGAAACGCCCAAGGAGGGCAACGAAGGTTTGAGATGATCTCGCCTTCGCAACGCACAATATGAGAGTGCGCTGCAAAACGCAAGCGATTTCGTCAGGAATCGGGGGAGGCATGCGCTGTGTGCATGCGAGGCTCCGTTAAATTCAACTTTTCCGGGAATTCTCAAAGTTTGCGTATCATGCGAGTGCTTCGAAACCCCTGATTTGACGGCGTTCATGCTGCAAAGCAGCAAAATGGAGAGAGGTTCATGGGCGCAGTCGATTTCGGCGCTTTCGTTGCGGAGCTGGCCTCGCAGTCGGGGCAGGCGATCCTGCCCTTCTTCCGCGCGCATCACGTCACCGAGGACAAGTCCGCCGGCGGTGTGTTCGACCCGGTGACGGAGGCCGATCGCGCCGGCGAATCGGTGATGCGCCATCTGATCAAGCGGAACTTCCCGGCCCATGGCGTGCTCGGCGAGGAATTCGGCAGCGAGAACACCGAGGCGGAATATGTCTGGGTGCTCGATCCGATCGACGGGACGCGCGCCTTCATCTCCGGGATCCCGGTCTGGGGCACGCTGATCGGGCTGACGCGCCAGGGCGTGCCGGTCTACGGCATGATGCACCAGCCTTTCTCCGGCGAGCGCTATTCCGGCGACGGGCGGCAGGCGCGCTATGAGGGGCCGGGCGGGCCGCGCAAGCTGCGCACGCGATCCACCACGGAGCTCACCGCGGCGACGCTGATGACGACGTCGCCCGGGCTGTTCAAGGGGGAGGAGGCGGAAGCCTTCGCGCGGGTCGAAGGCCAGGTCAGGCTCTCGCGCTATGGCTGCGACTGCTACGCCTACTGCATGCTCGCCGCCGGCCATGTCGATCTCGTGATCGAGTCGGGGCTGAAGCCTTACGACATCGTCGCGCTGATCCCGATCATCGAGGGCGCGGGAGGCGTCGTCACCTCATGGGATGGCGGCAGTGCCGCCGGCGGCGGCCGGGTCGTCGCGGCCGGCAGCAAGGCGCTGCATGAGGCCGCCCTCAGCTTGCTCGCGGGTTGAGCTGATCGAGGATTGGTCCTCGCCGGGAATGAAGGCGTCGAAGGCCGCCCAGAACTGGGCGCGGATGTCATCGTTTTCCATCAGGATCTCGTGGCGCGCCGTCGGCAATACCAGGGCCGAGCCGGTCTTGAGCCGTGCCGCGAAGCGTTCGATCGCGGGCGTCGAGACGACCGGGTCGAGTCCCGCCGCGATGATCAGGGTCGGCACCTTGACCTCCAGCGCGGCGGAAGGCGCCGCCAGCCGCCGCATCAGCTTGAAGGCGTTCCTGACCCAGCCGATCGTCGGGTCGCCGATGCTGAGATTGCGGGCGGCGGCGGAAAGCGCGGCGTTGCGGGCGTAGCGGACGGGGTCGCTGGTCAACCTGTTGCCGTCGAAGGGCTTGGTGGCGATGGCGGTATCGCCGCCGCCGGGAACGAAGAGGCGCCCGAGGCCGAGCCAGTAGAGCACACTCGCCAGCCGGCTCGCCGCCTGCGGCCGCTCGATGATGGTGAGATCGAGCATCGGCGCGATCGCGACGAGGCGGGAGACGGGCAGCGCGCCGCGGCGGGCGGCATCGAGGCAGAGCGCCGCGCCCATCGAATGGGCCAGTATGAAATAGGGCGGTGGGAACTTCGCCTGCATCTCGGCCATGGCCAGTGCCAGATCCGACTCATAGTGGCGCAGCCGGCCGACATGGCCCTTGCGCTCGCGCCGGACGAAGCGCTGCGAACCGCCCTGGCCACGCCAGTCGAAGGTGAGCACATGGAAGCCGCGGCGGCGCAGCTCCGCGATGGTCTCGCTGTAGCGCTCGATGAACTCCGCCCGACCATGCGCGACGACGACGGTGCCGCGCTCCGGCCTGACCGTCGGACGCCAGCGTGCGAGGCGCAGGCGGGCCCGGTCACGCGTCTGCGCGAACCAGACCTTGCCGTGGCCCGGGACGGGGTAGTCGGGATGGTGGAAGAAGGCGGCTTCGGACAAGACGGACTCCGGATGGCGACCTCAAGGTTCTAACCCGCGCCGCCCAAGAATTGCGCGCCATTTATGCCTGCGGCGGGGGGCTCTTGAAAAGCCGGAAAGCCCTTCCCAGATCATTTCTGCGCAGGCCGGAACCGGATGCGCGAAACGTAACCAGGCCCGCGCTCAGTCGAGGCGGGCTGATGACAGTGTCGCTTCTTCGGAGGACAAATCATGCGTCATTTCGACCTTTCCCCGCTCTATCGCTCGACCGTCGGCTTCGATCGTCTGTTCTCGATTCTGGACCAGGCGACCAGCAACGATTCCGCCCCGACCTACCCGCCCTACAATATCGAGCGGACCGCCGAGAACGCCTACCGCATCACCATTGCGGTCGCCGGTTTCGGTGAGGGCGATCTCGCCATCGAGGCGAAAGAGAACACGCTTTCCGTCAAGGGTGAGAAGCAGCTCGGCGACACGGCCGAGAAGCGCGAGGTCCTGCATCAGGGCATCGCCGCGCGCGCCTTCGAGCGTCGCTTCCAGCTCGCGGACTATGTACAGGTGACCGGCGCTAGCCTCGAGAACGGGCTGCTCCATATCGACCTCGTGCGCGAGATTCCCGAGGCCAAGAAGCCGCGCCAGATTCCGATCGGCGGCGGTTCGGCCAAGGTTCTCGAAGCCAAGGTCGCTGCGTAACCCGCCAGGCCGAACGCCAGAGACGACGAGGGCTCCCCAAAAGGGGAGCCCTCTTTCGTTGCGGGTCGTAGAGCGTCATGCTCGGGCTTGACCCGAGCATCTCGGAAACCAGCACCTTCTCGTCATGAGATTCCCGGGTCTGCGCTTCGCTGCGCCCGAGAATGACGCCTTATGATCTCCAGCTCACTCCAGCGGCGCGACCGGAGCGATCTGCGTCTCGGGCGTCGTCGGTGCAGGTGCTGCCGGCGGGACGGCTTCGAGTGGGGCTGGCGGTGCGATGGGCTGGGCCTCCGGCGCCGGAACAGCAGGCTGAGCGGCCGCGATCGGCGGCCGGCGTTCGCCTTCCTCGATGCCGCGGACATCTTCCGGGTTCACCAGCTTCGGCTTGTCGATCCCGGTTTGCGGGTCGGTCGGGCCGGGCGAGGGCTCGGGCGGCATGGCGGCCGGCGGCGGGGCGGTCGTCGCGGGCGCAGTGGCTTCGACCGGCGGCGCCGGCTCGGTTGGTGCCTTCAGCTCGGCCGGCCGCTCCGGCGGCTGGGGAACGAGATGCGGACGGGGCGCGGCGTGCTCCTCGCGCGGATCGATGCGGGCAACGCGCGGGGCAGGCTGGGGCGGCCCCGGCAGCGTGATGCGCCGAAGAATATCGCCGCTCCAGGCGTCAAGGACGATGCGCAAATGCCGTCCATCGGCCGTCACGCCGTCGATGATCCGGAGATTGCCGCGGTCGAGCGAGCGGTCCACCCGCGCGAGGCCGTAATTGCGGGCTGCGAAGTGGCGGCCTGCGTCGTTGGGCGCAACCCTCACGGAGGGTGGCGGCGGTGCGTAGCGGTAGCCGTAGTCGCGCTGGCGAAACTCGCGATAGGGCGGGAAGGGATCGCCCTCATCGTCGTAGCTGTAATACTGGGCGCTGGCGCTGCCCGCCGTACCGGCAAGCGCTCCGGCGACGAGCAAGCCCATCAGCGCGATGCGCCCGCTTGCGGTTGCATGATGAGTCATGCCATTCGTCCTCGAAATCGACTGTTGGCGCGCAGTCTCATGAGGGAATACGGCAGCAATCGGGGCAAGAACGGTCCGTTCAGCCGCCGATCGTGGCGATGGCGCGTTCGACATCCTCGGGCCTCGTCGCAAAGGACATGACGAAGCGGCCTAGTACCTCGCCATCCTTGAGCGGGGCTTCCGGCGGCAGCGAGCGGGGCGACCAGTCGTAGTAGCCGATGCCGGCAGCCTTCAGGCGCTGCTGCGTGGCCGGCGGCAGCACGAGGAAGACCTCGTTCGCCTGGCAGGGCCAGGCGAGGCGGGCCTGCGAACCCTTCGCCACGGCATCGGCCAGCCGCTTCGCCTGGGCATTGGCGTGGCGGGCGAGGTCGAGCCAGTGGTCGTCGGCGAGCAGCCCTTCGAACTGGGCGCCGAGCAGGCGGCCTTTAGAGAGGGTCTGGCCGGCGCGCTTGCGGCGCCACTTCATCTCCTCGGCATGGGCCGGGTCGAAGAAGATCACGGCCTCCGCCGCGAGCGCTCCGTTCTTGGTGCCGCCGAAGGACAGGACGTCGACGCCGGCCTTCCAGGTCATTTCCGCCGGGGTGCAGCCGAGCGTGACCAGCGCATTGGCGAAACGCGCCCCGTCCATATGCAGCTTGAGGTCGCGCGGGGCGGCCGCCTGCTTCAGCGCCGCGATCTCGGCCGGGGTATAGACCGTGCCGCATTCGGTCGCCTGGGTAATCGTCAGCGCCTGCGCCTGGACATGATGGAAATCACCGGCGCGCAGATGGCTCAGCGCCTCGGCCACGGTTTCGGGCTTGAGCTTGGCGCCGACGCCGGGCAAGTCGATCAGCTTGGCGCCGTCGCTGAAGAATTCAGGCGCGCCGCATTCGTCTTCGCAGACATGGGCCTCCTGATGGGCGAGGATCGCGCCCCAGGGCCGCGTGATGCTGGCGAGCGCGAGCGCATTGGCGGCGGTGCCCGTCAGGACGAGGAAGACCGAGACCTCATGCTCGAAGAGGGCGGCGAAACGTGCCTCGACGCGTTGCGTCCAGTCGTCCTTGCCATAGGAGGAGAGGGAGCCATCGTTGGCGGCGGCGATGGCGGCCATGACGCGGGGGCTGGCGCCGACGGAGTTGTCGCTGAAGAAATCCATGCCGCAGGGGTAGGCGAGCGACGCTCTGCTGCCAAGCGAGGGATACGGGAGACGGGGATGCACGCTGCGCCGGTCTGCCTCCGGCGAGGGCGGCGAACAAGAAGCGTGCTGCCGACGTTAGGCTTTCATGCCGGAAATGTCCGGTCGCGACTCGATTATGCAATAAAATTTCGTCCCGAGGCAAAATCGCCGCTTGTGCCCAGATTGGAATTCTGGCAAATTCGTGGAAATAGGACAGTGTTGCTGTCCCATTTTTCATCGCGTCGTCCGGAAGCCGTCTTAAGGCTCACGGGCGCGCCGTCGCAACGGAGGCACAGATGACGAGAGGCCAGGCTACGAACGCCAAAGCCAACCGTACGCGCGCCGTCCGTAAAACGACGGCCTGAGACAGGCGCGGCCGGGCGATAGCGAGCCCGAAGCGCCTGCGGAGGACGCGGGCGCGGTGGAAACAAAGCGCAGGCAAGCCTCCGACAAGAACGGCCGATCCGCTTCGGCCCGATCCTTGCTGCCGCCCTTCGAGGCCGGCGCGGGGCCGGCGCGAAGCGGGTGCGGGTTTCGGCCATCCGGCTGAAATGGATTTCTGTGGGTCTGCCCGCCGGCGCCGTGCCGGCAGGTTCCGGCAAGCGGGGTTTGACGATGAGCGCAACCAGCAAGGCGAGCGACGCCAAGGGCTTCGAGCAACTCGGGGGCGAGCGTTTCCCGGCCGTGCGCGATCCGGCCCTGCCGGTCCGTCAGGGGCTCTACGACCCGCGCAACGAGAAGGATTCCTGCGGCGTCGGCTTCATCGCCGACATGAAGAACCGCAAGAGCCACGCGATCGTGCAGCAGGGCCTGCAGATCCTGCACAACCTCGACCATCGCGGCGCGGTTGGCGCCGATCCGAAGCTGGGCGACGGCTGCGGCATCCTCGTGCAGATCCCGCATCGCTTCTTCAAGGAAGAGACGGGTAAGCTCGGCATCGAATTGCCGGAGCCGGGCTTCTACGCCATCGGCCAGTTCTTCATGCCGCAGGACCCGGCGAGCCGGGCGCTCTGCGAAGAAGTCATCGCCCAGGCCGTGGAGGAGGAAGGGCTCATCTTCCTCGGCTGGCGCGACGTGCCGGTCGACAACAGCGATCTCGGCAAGGCGGTGCTGGAGACCGAGCCGGTGCATCGCCAGCTCTTCGTCGGCCGCCCGGACGACATCACCGACGAGGACGAGTTCGAGCGGCAGGTCTATGTCCTCAGAAAGTCGGTCTCCAACAAGGTCTACAAGCATCAGGAGCGCAAGACGGCGGAGTACTACCCCGTCTCGATGTCCTGCCGCACCATCGTCTACAAGGGCATGGTGCTGGTGAACCAGCTCGGCTCCTACTTCAAGGACCTGCAGGACGAGCGCTTCGACAGCGCGATCGCCCTCGTGCACCAGCGCTTCGCCACCAACACCTTCCCGTCCTGGCGCCTCGCCCACCCCTACCGGATGGTCGCCCATAACGGCGAGATCAACACGCTGCGCGGCAACGTCAACTGGATGGCGGCGCGGCAGGCGAGCGTCGATTCCGACCTCTTCGGCTCGGATATCTCGAAGCTCTGGCCGATCTCCTATGAGGGGCAGTCGGACACCGCCTGCTTCGACAACGCGCTCGAATTCCTGGTGCAAGGCGGCTACTCGCTCGCGCACGCCATGATGATGCTCGTGCCGGAGGCCTGGAACGGCAACCCGCTGATGAATGAGGAGCGGCGTGCCTTCTACGAGTATCACGCGGCGCTGATGGAACCCTGGGACGGGCCGGCCGCGATCGCCTTCACCGACGGGCGCCAGATCGGCGCGACGCTGGACCGCAATGGCCTGCGCCCCGCGCGCTATCTCGTCACCGATGACGGGCTCGTGGTGCTCGCGTCCGAGTTCGGCGTGCTGCCGATCCCGGAGGAGAAGATCGTCGAGAAGTGGCGGCTGCAGCCCGGCAAGATGCTGCTGATCGACCTCGATCAGGGCCGCATCATCGGCGACGACGAGATCAAGACCGAGCTCTGCCTCGCCAACCCCTACAAGGACTGGCTGAAGCGCACCCAGATCGTGCTCGAGGATCTGCCGCCGGTCGAGGCGCGCGCCTCGCGCACCGACGTGCCGCTGCTCGATCGCCAGCAGGCCTTCGGCTACACCACCGAGGATGTCCGCCTGCTGATGGCGCCGATGGCGGTGACCGGCCAGGAAGCCGTCGGCTCGATGGGCACCGACACGCCGATCTCGGCACTCTCGCTCAAGTCGAAGCTGCTCTACACCTATTTTAAGCAGAACTTCGCGCAGGTGACGAACCCGCCGATCGACCCGATCCGCGAAGAGCTGGTGATGAGCCTGCTCTCCTTCATCGGGCCGCGTCCGAACATCCTCGATCTGGAAGGCACCTCGCGCCGCAAGCGCCTGGAAGTGCGCACCCCGATCCTGACCAATGACGATCTCGAGAAGATCCGCTGCATCGGTCATTACGAGGATCGCTTCGACACCAAGACCATCGACTTCACCTATCCGGCGCGCGAGGGCGCGGCCGGCATGGAGGGTGCGGTGGCGCGGCTCTGCGAGCGCGCGGAGGCTGCGGTCCATGGTGGCTACAACATCATCATCCTGTCCGACCGGCAGGTGGGGCCGGACCGCGTCCCGATCCCGGCGCTGCTGGCGACGGCGGCCGTCCACCATCACCTGATCCGCAAGGGCCTGCGCACCTCGGTCGGCCTCGTCGTCGAGACCGGCGAGCCGCGCGAGATCCATCATTTCTGCTGCCTCGCCGGCTACGGCGCGGAGGCGATCAACCCCTATCTCGCCTTCGACACGCTGCTCGACCAGCACGAGCAGGGCGCCTTCCCCGAGGAGGTCGATGCCGACGAGGTGGTGAAGCGCTACATCAAGTCGGTCGGCAAGGGCGTGCTGAAGGTGATGTCCAAGATGGGCATCTCGACCTACCAGTCCTATTGCGGCGCGCAGATCTTCGACGCGGTCGGCTTGAAGACCAGCTTTGTCGACCAGTTCTTCTTCGGCACCGGCACCGCGATCGAAGGCGTCGGCCTTGACGAGATCGCGGAAGAGAGCGTCCGGCGCCATCGCGACGCCTTCGGCGACTCGCCGCTCTACCGCAACAGCCTCGATATCGGCGGCGAGTACATGTACCGCATCCGCGGCGAGGACCATGTCTGGAAGCCGGACGTCGTCGCCTCGCTGCAGCATGCCGTGCGCCTCAACGCCAAGGATCGTTACGAAGAGTTCGCCCGGCAGGTGAATGACGATGCCGAGCGGCTGAGCACCATCCGCGGCCTGTTCAAGGTCAAGATGGCTGCCGATGACGGGCGCCAGCCCGTGCCGCTGGAGAGCGTCGAGCCGGCCTCCGAGATCGTGAAGCGCTTCGCCACCGGTGCGATGTCCTTCGGCTCGATCTCGCGCGAGGCGCATGAGACGCTGGCGCTGGCGATGAACCAGATCGGCGGTAAGTCGAACACCGGCGAGGGTGGCGAGGAGGCGATCCGCTTCAAGCCGCTGCCGGATGGCCGCTCCAAGCGTTCGGCGATCAAGCAGATCGCGTCCGGCCGCTTCGGCGTGACGACCGAGTACCTCGTCAACTCCGACGTGATGCAGATCAAGGTGGCGCAGGGTGCCAAGCCCGGCGAAGGCGGCCAGCTGCCCGGCCACAAGGTCGACGCCAAGATCGCCCGCACCCGGCATTCGACGCCGGGCGTCGGCCTGATCTCGCCGCCGCCGCACCACGACATCTATTCGATCGAGGATCTGGCGCAGCTGATCTTCGACCTGAAGAACGTCAATCCGGCGGCCGACGTCTCGGTGAAGCTCGTCTCCGAGATCGGCGTCGGCACGGTCGCGGCCGGTGTCGCCAAGTCGCGCGCCGACCACATCACCATCTCGGGCTTCGAGGGCGGCACTGGCGCGAGCCCGCTGACCTCGCTGAAGCATGCCGGCTCCCCCTGGGAGATCGGTCTGGCCGAGACGCAGCAGACGCTGGTGCTCAACCATCTGCGCGGACGCGTCGCGCTGCAGGTCGATGGCGGCCTGCGCACGGGCCGGGACGTCATCATCGGCGCGCTGCTCGGGGCCGACGAGTTCGGCTTCTCGACCGCGCCGCTGATCGCGGCCGGCTGCATCATGATGCGCAAGTGCCACCTCAATACCTGCCCGGTCGGCGTCGCGACGCAGGACCCGGTGCTGCGCAAGCGCTTCAAGGGCCTGCCCGAGCATGTCGTGAACTACTTCTTCTTCGTGGCCGAGGATGTCCGCCAGATCATGGCGGAGATGGGCTTCACGAAGATCGAGGAACTCGTCGGCCGCTCGGACCTGCTCGACAAGCGCGATGCCATCGCCCACTGGAAGGCGAAGGGGCTCGACTTCACCAAGCTCTTCCACAAGGTCGAGCAGCCGGACATCGCGATCCGCCATGTCGAGCTGCAGAAGCACCCGATCGACACCGTGCTCGACCGCCGGCTGATCAAGGCTGCGGAAGGCGCGATCGAGACCGGAACGTCGGTCGTGATCGAGGAAAAGATCTGCAACGTCGATCGTTCGACGGGCGCGATGCTCTCGGGCGCGGTCGCCAAGAAGTACGGCCACGCCGGCTTGGCCGAAGACACGATCACGGTGAAGCTCAGGGGCACGTCCGGCCAGAGCTTCGCGGCCTTCCTGGCGGCGGGGGTGACGGTGGAGCTGACCGGTCAGGCCAACGACTATGTCGCCAAGGGTCTTTCCGGCGGCAAGGTGATCGTGAAGCCCGATCCGGCGACCAGGGCGGTGCCCGAGCGCTCGATCATCGTCGGCAACACGGTGCTCTACGGCGCGATCGCGGGTGAGGCTTATTTCCGCGGCGTCGCGGGCGAGCGCTTCGCGGTGCGCAACTCCGGCGCGATCGCGGTGGTTGAAGGCACCGGCGACCATGGCTGCGAGTATATGACCGGCGGCGTCGTCGCGGTGATCGGCCAGACAGGGCGCAACTTCGCGGCCGGCATGTCAGGCGGCATCGCCTATGTGCTGGACGAGGACGGCACCTTCAAGTCGCGCTGCAACCTCTCGATGGTCGATCTGGAGCCGGTCGAGGAGGAAGAGGAGCTGATGGAGCGTCTGCACCATCATGGCGGCGATCTCGAGCATAAGGGCCGCATCGACATGACCAACATGTCGGGCCATGACGAGGAGCGCCTGATGCAGATGCTGACGAACCACGCCAACTATACCGGCTCGGAGAAGGCCCGCGCGATCCTCGACAACTGGGCCGATTACCGCACGAAGTTCGTCAAGGTGATGCCGGTCGAATACCGTCGCGCGCTACGCGAGATGGAGCAGGCCCGCACCTTGCAGGCCGCGGAATAAGAGCACGCCACCCGCCGGGGCCGATCGGGCCCCGGTCACGCGATCAGACAGGCACGCGCGCGGGAATGCCCCGGGCACACGGCGAGAGAAACGGCATGGGCAAGGTTACTGGCTTTCTCGAATACGACCGGCAGGAGCAGAAGTATCAGCTCGCCGGGGATCGTATCCGCCACTTCCGCGAGTTCACGCTTCCCTTGGAGGAGCGCGACATCAAGAAGCAGGCGGCGCGCTGCATGGATTGCGGCATCCCCTTCTGCCACGGCCCGACGGGCTGCCCGGTCCATAACCAGATTCCGGACTGGAACGAGCTGGTCTATTCCGGCGGCTGGGAGGATGCGCTGCGCAACCTCCACTCCACCAACAATTTCCCGGAGTTCACCGGCCGCATCTGCCCCGCGCCCTGCGAGGAAGCCTGCACGCTGAACCTCGAGAACATGCCGGTGACGATCAAGACGATCGAGCAGGCCATCGCCGACAAGGGCTGGGAAGAGGGCTGGATCGCGCCCGAGATCCCGGCCAAGCGCACCGGCAAGCGCATCGCTGTCGTCGGTTCCGGCCCGGCTGGCATGGCTGCGGCGCAGCAGCTCGCCCGCGTCGGGCACGATGTTCATGTCTATGAGCGCGAGGCGAAGGCCGGCGGCCTGCTCCGCTACGGCATTCCCGACTTCAAGATGGAAAAGAAGCACATCGACCGCCGCGTGAAGCAGATGGAGGCCGAGGGCGTCACCTTCCATTACAACGTGAATATCGGCGTCACGCTGCCCTTCGCGACGCTCACCGCCGAGCATGATGCGGTGCTGATGACGGGCGGGGCCGAGGCGCCGCGCGATCCGGGCTTGCCGGACACCAACCTCGCCGGCGTGCACTACGCGATGCCCTACCTCACCCAGCAGAATAAGCGCACGGGCGGGGAGGACATCAACGGCGTCGAGCCGATCCTCGCGGCCGGCAAGCATGTCGTGGTGGTCGGCGGCGGCGATACCGCGTCCGACTGCGTCGGCACGGCCTTCCGCCAGGGCGCGCTCTCGGTGACGCAGCTCGATATCCGGCCGATGGCGCCGCAGCTGGAGGACAAGCTGACCGTCTGGCCCTATTGGCCGACGAAGTTCCGCACCTCCTCCTCGCAGGCCGAGGGCGCCGAGCGCGAGTTCCAGGCGGCGACGCTCGGGCTGGAAGGCCGCAACGGCCGGCTCACCGGCGTGAAGTGCGTTCGCGTCGACGAGAAGCGCCAGCCGATCCCGGGCACGGAATTCGTGCTGCAGGCCGATCTCTGCTTCCTCGCCATCGGCTTCGCGGGTTCGCTGATCGAGGGCATGATCGCGCAGTCGGGCGCGGCCGTGGACCGGCGCGCCAACGTCGTCGCCAATGAGCGCGACTACAAGACCAGCGTCGACAAGGTCTTCGTCGCCGGCGACATGCGCCGTGGCCAGTCGCTCGTGGTCTGGGCGATCCGCGAAGGCCGGCAAGCCGCGCATTCCATCGACAAGGAGCTGATGGGCGCGACCATCCTGCCGATGTGAGGCCGCTGCCGCCCGGCTCGCAGCAGTCGGGGTTGGTCAATGTTTGGGCAGGGTTCGGGAGTATCTTCCGATCTGCCTGAAATCATTGCTGAATCGAAAATGGCGCGAATAAATACTTGACGCAGGCGTCGGAGTGGAGTGCAAGCGCGCTTGCATCCTCTGCTCACGCTTGGTCACATGACGCCGGTTATTTTCACGACGGTGGGCCTGCCGCGAGCGAAGCTGCTTGATGCTTGGCGCGGCTGGTTCGACACGATCTTCGATGTCGAGATCGACGAGCCGCGCAACGGCTTCTCCGCGACCAGCGAGACCTGGAACCTCGGCGGCTTCGGCCTGAGCCGCGTGCAGGCGCCGAAGCTGCGCGCCCTGCGGCCTGCGAGCCTCGTCCGGCGCAATCCGATCGATCACTGGAACATTACGATCGGCCACCAGCGGACCTTCGCCGAAGCGGGGCGGCAGCATTCGATCGACGTGCCGGCCGACACGCCTTTCGTGGCCTCGCTCGGGCGCGAGCTCATCAGCGAGCGCGGGGAGGACGAGCGGCTGCAGCTCTATCTGCCACGAGACGGCTTCCCCGACCTGACGGCCGTGCTCGAAGGCGCCGAGGGCCGGCCGCTGCGCGATGCCAGGGGAAAGCTGCTGGCCGAATTCATCGCTCTGCTCGCTCGCAGTGTTTCGGATTTCTCGGAGGCTGATCTGCCGGGCCTGCAGACGGCGGTCCGCGGCATGGTGCTCGCCTGCATCGCGCCCTCGCCGGATCACAACATCCTCGGTGCAGTGCCCATGGCGGTTGCGCGCAAGGAGACCGTCCGGCGCCTCATCGACCGCAACCTGCACAACAGCGCTCTGGGCCCGGATTTCCTCTGTCGGGAAGCCGGCATGTCACGCTCGCAGCTTTACCGCCTGCTGGAGAGCGAGGGCGGGGTGAAGAACTACATCCAGCGGCGGCGCCTGAAGCAGTGCTTCGCTGAGCTGTCGAACAGCGCCGAGCCGCGTTCGGTTGCGGCCGTCGCGGCGGGATTGGGCTTTCTCGATCCATCGAGCTTCAGCCGCTCCTTCAAAAAGGAATTCGGCCTCACCCCGAAGGAGGTGATGCATGCGACGCTGTCGGGCAGCCCGGTGGATGTCGCTGCGGAGACCGGGCGCGATTCCGAGGTGCGCAACCTGCGCGAGCTGCTGAATCAGATCACGCAGGGCTAGACCAGGCTGCGCGGTTCACTTGGGCCAGCGGTAATCGTCCAGCCGGCCTGGCACCGGGTCCGGTGCGATGCCCTTGCCGAAGATGCGCTCGAGCTGGAGCGCTGCGTCGCCGCGCCCGCGCGCCTCGGTGATCGAGGTCAGCAAGGGCTGTTCGGGAGTCTGCAGATGGCCGGTGAGCGGCTGGATCGGCCCTGCCAGCGGCCGCGCTTGCAGGGCGGGATTGAGCCCGAGCGTCGGCACGCCGGCGACCATCTGGTCGATCAGGCGCTCGACGCCCGCGGATTGATCCGGCGCGGAGGCGCCGCCGCCATCCGACGGGACGGGCAGGGCGATCACGCTGTTGTCCGGCGACGCCTCGATGATGCGGCGGATCACCAGATCGACGAAATGGGCGGCCTTGCGCGCGCCGGCGCCGGTGAAGTGGATGCCGTCGCCGAGCCTCAGCCGCATCGGCTGGCCGGAGACGTCCGGCCCGGTCGCGGTGTAGCGGTTCTCGGCATCGACGAAGCCGCCCCAGAGGTCGACATATTGCCCGCCCGCCTTCTCGACGCGCTGGCGATAGAGCTCGTTGAATGTGATGAGATCGGCCGAGAGCCGCCCGTTCTGCATCGGTGGTGCGCCGACCCAGATCAGCGGGACGCGGCGGGTGGCGAAGGCCTCCGCGATGGCGTCGATGCGATCCCGGTAGAGTTCCAGCCAGCGCGGGCTCAGCGGCTCATGGACGGTGTCGCCCTCGCGCAGCGGCTGGCGGTCGTTGAGACCGATCAGCATGACGCCGACGCTGACCTGCTGATCGCCGGCCAGAATCTCGGAGACCGCCTTGCGCCAGTCATAGAAGTCGCTGCGGACAAGGCCGGAATCCGGCTTCGCCTTGTGGACGACCTCGACGTCGGGCCGGTCCTCCAGCGCATCGTCCAATCCGTCGGCGAGGAGGTTGGCGAGCGAGTCACCCATGACCAGCACATGGTGCGCGACATCGACCTTCGGCACGACGGGGTCATCGCGGACGATGACGGGCGCCTGCCGGCGGCGCACCGGCGGCGGGGCGACGACGCGCTGGCGCGGCTGCTGATAGACCCGTTGCTGCTGCGGCGTCTGCCCGAAGAGGAACTGGAACAGACCGCCCTGCTGCTGCTGTGGCGGCGGCTGCAGTCGCTGCACCGGCACTGGGGGTCGCTGCACCAGCGCTGGCGGTCGTTGCTGCCGCGGCTGCTGTTGCTGCCAGAACCACTGAGCGTGCGAGCCCGGCCCGCTGGTGACGAGCAGCAGGCAGGCGGCGCAGAAAACCACAGCGAGCGAACGCAGACGCATCGGCCAATCCGGCAAGCGGGCGTGTTCCAACACTATAGGCCGGATGGCTTGCTGAGTCAGCGCTTGCCGCGCATCCGTGCGAGCAGGGCGGGCGTCGGATAGCCATCGGCGATCTCGCCGGCGCTGAGCTGGTAGCGGCGCACGGCTTCGCGGGTACCCGTGCCGATGCGCCCGTCGGCGTCATAATCGTAGAGGCCAAGCGCCTTGAGCCGGCGCTGCAGGTCCTGGGTGCCGGCCATGTCGAGCCGGGCGGCCTTGACCGGCCATGCGGCCTGGATCGCCGAGCGGCCCATGATGCGGTCGCCGAGATGGCCGACGGCCAGCGCATAGGCATCCGACGAGTTGTATTTCTTGATGACGTCGAAATTGGCGGTGAGCAGCATCACCGGGCCGGTATGGCCTGCGGGATAGAACAGCCTGGCTTCGCCGGAGGAGGGCAGGGCGCGGCCATCGGCACGGCGCACGCCTGCGGCGCTGAAGGAGGCGAAGCTCGCCTTGCCGAGGCGGTGGTCGAAGCCTTCCGGCAGCGCCACCTCCATGCCCCAGGGCAGGCCGGGCACCCAGCCATAGCCCTTGAGATAGTTGGCGGTCGAGGCGATGGCGTCGCTCGTCGAGCTCCAGATGTCGGCATGGCCGTCGCCGGTCCAGTCGACGGCGTATTTCATGTAGCTCGACGGCATGAACTGGGTGTGGCCCATGGCGCCGGCCCAGGAGCCGGTGAGCTCCTCGCGCTCGGCATGGCCTTTCTGGATGATCTCCAGCGCGGTCAGCAGCTCGTCGCGGAAGAAATCGCCGCGATAGCCGATCGAGGCCAGCGTCGCGAGCGAGCGGATGACGTCCTTGTTGCCCTTGAAGGAGCCGTAGTTGGTCTCCATGCCCCAGACGCCGAGGACGATCTCCTTCGGCACGCCATAGCGCGCCTCGACCTGGGCCAGGACGGTGGCGTGCTGGTCCGCGGCCTCGCGCCCGCGCTCGATGCGCGCGCCGCCGACGGCATTCTGCAGATAGCTCCAGATCGGCGCGCTGAACTCGGCCTGCTTCTTCGTCAGGGCGACGATGGAGGCGTCCGGCGTCACGCCGCGGAAGGCGAGGTCGAAGGTCGAGCGCGAGATGCCCCGGGCCTGGGCGAGTGGCCAGAGCCGCTGCAGGAAGCTGTCGAAGGAGGCGCTCGCGGGTGCGGCGTTCGGCGTGCGAGCATGGGCGCCGGCGACGTTGATCGAGCCGGTCGTTTGCGCCAGCGCGGGCGCAAGGCTGATCACAAACGAAGCTGCGGCGACGGACAGACGCATGGGATCCCCTGCAGAGCCGAGATCGCCGCGCGTCCGATCGGACGCGATAACGGTGATCTCTGCATTTGTTAGGGCATCGGATTCTTCCGAAAAGTGGAACCCACTTTTCGGTCCGATGCTCGGATGGAAGCACCTCCAGAGCGCCCGAACAAGGTTAACCCTGGGTTAAACGGGTTGCGAATGGCCAAAATGCTGCCGATTTGACAAGCCGGGACCATTGTCCGACTCTTGGCGGATGAACAGCGCCTCGCCATTCCGCCGCGGTCTGCACCGCTCGGGCAACCTCATCGCGGGCTTCTAGCCCCGGGCCAGTCGCGCTTGGCGCCACCGGCTCGGGGGCGCTTCATCTCCTCCTACCCCATTCCGGCTCCTGCCTGACGGCTGCGGCGACATGTCCGCCGGCCGCCGCGAGCCATTTTCGAAGAAAGACTGAAATCATGAGCAAGACCGCCAAGGCGCCTGCGCGCCCCGCGATCACCGTCACCGCCGCCGACCATGCCATGCTGAGCCGCATCGCCGCCGGCGCCATCAACACCATGCCGGAGCTCGCGGCCGAACTCACCCACGAGCTAGACCGCGCCCGCATCCTGCCGGAGGGCCGGGTCTCGCTGGACCATGTCCGGATCGGCAGCGAAATCCGCTACCGCGACGAAAGCACCGGGCGCGAAACCAGTGTGACGCTGGTCTGGCCGCAGGATGCCGATATCGAGAAGAGCCGCATCTCGGTGATGACGCCGATCGGTGTCGCGCTGATCGGCATGGCCGCGGAGCGCTCCATCGACTGGACGACGCGCTCGGGCGATGTGAAGCGCCTGACCGTCATCGAGGTCGGCGAGCCGGCCGTGGCGGAGGCGATTTCCTGACGGCCGGTCCGGAGCTCAGGCCGAGGTATTCCGCGTCCTGAGCTTCTCCTCCCAGGCCAGGGCCTGCGAGACGATCTGCTCGAGATCGTCATGCTCCGGCTGCCAGCCGAGCTCGTTGCGGATGCGCTCGGCGCGCGCGACCAGCGAGGCCGGATCGCCCGCCCGGCGGCCGGCCATCGTCACGGGGAAGTCGACGCCCGAGACCTTCTTCACCACCTCGACGACCTCCTTTACCGAATAGCCGCGGCCATAGCCGCAGTTCAGCGTCAGGCTCTCCCCGCCGCCGCGCAGATGATCGAGCGCCGAAAGGTGAGCGCGGGCGAGGTCGGTGACGTGGATGTAGTCGCGCACGCAGGTGCCGTCCGGCGTCGCATAGTCGCTGCCGAAGACCGTGAGGCCGTCGCGCTGGCCGAGCGCCGCCTGGCTCGCGACCTTGATCAGATGGGTCGCGTTCGGGGAGGACTGGCCGGAGCGGCCCTTCGGATCGGCGCCGGAGACGTTGAAATAGCGCAGCGCGACATAGGTGAAGCCATGGGCCTTGGCCGCGTCCTGCAGCATCCATTCGCTCATCAGCTTTGAGCGACCATAGGGGTTGATTGGGTTGAGCGGGATCTCCTCCGGCACCGGCGAGACGTCAGGCTCGCCATAGACCGCCGCGGTGGAGGAGAAGATCACGTGCTTCACACCCGCGCGCACGGCGCTTTCGATCAATGCTCGGGTTTTCACAGTATTATTGAAATAATAACCAAGCGGATCGCTGACCGATTCAGGAACCACGATGCGCGCCGCGAAATGCGCCAGGGCGGTGATGCCGTGCTCGGCGATCACCTTCTCGACTAGCTCCTGATCGCCGATATCGCCTTGAATGAAAGTCGCTTCTGGCGGAACGGCCCACCAAAACCCGGTCGACAGGTTGTCGAGAACGACCACGCGCTCGCCGCGATCGAGAAGCTCGAGGACCATATGGCTGCCAATGTAGCCCGCGCCGCCAGAAACCAATATTGCCATTGTGTCTCTCGCCTCATCTTTGTCATGACCCGGCACTAACAAAAAACCGTTGACGGCTTCTCAAGGCCTGTCGGCTATAAGAGCAGATGACCGCCAACAATGACAGTTGTGCGGCCGTTCCAACCACCGCCTTGCCATTCGGCAATGGCCGCCGCGCTCAATGGATTTTCGATGACGCATCGCATCCGCAAGGCCGTTCTCCCCGTCGCCGGCCTCGGCACCCGTTTCCTGCCCGCGACCAAGGCGATTCCGAAGGAGATGCTGACCATCGTCGACCGGCCGGTCGTGCAGCATGTGGTGGACGAGGCGCGCGCTGCGGGCATCGAGCACTTCATCTTCGTCACGGGCCGCAACAAGGGCGTGATCGAAGACCATTTCGACATGGCCTATGAGCTCGACGACACGCTGGCCAAGCGCAACAAGGTCAAGGAGCTCGAGGCGCTGAAGCTCGACTTGCCGGCCGCCGGCGCGACGAGCTTCACCCGCCAGCAGGCACCGCTCGGCCTCGGCCATGCGGTCTGGTGCGCGCGCGAGATCGTCGGTGACGAGCCCTTCGCGCTGCTGCTGCCGGACATGCTGCACTACAGCCACGGCAAGGGCTGCCTTGCCGAGATGATCGATGCCTACAAGCAGCACGGGGGCAACCACATCGCGGTGGCGCCGGTGCCGGACGACCAGACTCATCAATACGGCATCGTCGGCGTCGAGAATGCGCAGGCCAAGGTCTCGAAGATCACCGGCATGGTCGAGAAGCCACCGAAGGGCACGGCGCCGTCCAACCTCCACATCACCGGCCGCTATATCCTGCAGCCGACGATCTTCAATCTGCTCGCCCATCAGGAGAAGGGCGCCGGCGGCGAGATCCAGCTCACCGATTCGATGATCGCGCTGTCGCGGCAGGAGCCGTTCCATGCGGTGCGCTTCGACGGCGACATCTACGATACCGGCTCGAAGATCGGCTTCCTGACGGCGAACATCGCCTATGCGCTCGACCGCGGCGATCTCGGCCCGGAGCTGCGCGCCGAGATCGAGCGCCTGCTGGAGCGCTGAGCCGGTCACGGGCCTATTGTCGCAGGCCTCGTCCCGAGGCGCCATTCCGGTTAGGAATGGCGCCGCGAAGGGCGAATCCAGAAGGCTCGGGAGACGACTGGATTATCCTTCGAGACGCAGCCTTCGGCTGTTCCTCGGGATGAGGTCCAGAATGTTTCAAGAGGTACTGGCTTGAGCGACAGCAGCGTCGTCTTCGACCGTGCTCTCGGCCGCGCGCGGCTGAAGCGCGCGCTTGCCGAGGGCTATCCGGATTTCCTGCTGCAGCGCGCGGTGGGCGATCTGGAGGAGAGGCTCGGCGCGGTGCTGCGCGAATTCAAGGTCGCGGCCGATCTCGGCACGGCTCTGCCGCTCGCCCGGTCCGCCATCGCTGGCAAAGCTGAAAGAGCGCTGCGCATGGCCGAAGCCGAGGGGGCTCAAGCGGATGTCGTCGGCGATCTCGAGGCTCTGCCCTTCGCCGCGGAATCGCTCGATCTCGCCGTTTCGCTGCTGGCGCTGCAGGGCGTCAACGATCTGCCCGGCGCCTTCGTCCAGATCCGGCGGGCGCTAAGGCCGGACGGGTTGTTCATGGGCTGCCTGCTCGGTGGGCGCACCCTGCAGGAATTACGGCAGGCCCTGCTCGAAGCCGAGAGCGAGACGACCGGTGGCGTCAGCCCGCGTGTCGCGCCCTTCGCCGATCTGCGCGATCTGGGCTCGCTGCTGCAGCGGGCGGGCTTCGCCCTGCCGGTGGTCGATAGCGAGCTGGTCACGGTGCGCTATCGCGATGCCTTCGGGCTCTTCCGCGACCTGAAGGGCATGGGCTGGAGCAATGCGCTCGCCGCGCGCCGCAAGGCCCCGCTCCGGCGTGAGACGCTGTTGAGAGCGGCCGCGCTCTATGCCGAGCGCTTCGCCGATCCCGATGGGCGCCTGCCTGCGACCTTCGAGTTCGTATGGGTCTCCGGCTGGGCACCGCATGAGAGCCAGCAGAAGCCGCTGCGGCCGGGCTCGGCCAAGGCGCGGCTGGCGGATGCTCTTGGCGTGCCTGAAGTCGGGACAGGTGAGAAGACGGGAGGTCAAGGTTGAGTCAGAGGCAGCCCCGCCTGACGCGCGATGATTTTCGCGTCTTCCGCGCGATCACGACGCGCTGGCACGACAATGATGTCTTCGGCCACGTGAACAATGTCGTCTATTACAGCTGGTTCGACACGGCCGTGACCGGCTGGCTGATCGAGGGTGGCTTCCTCGATCCCAAAACGAGCGAGATCGTCGGGCTCGTGGTCGAGACCGGCTGCACCTATTTCGAGAGCGTCGCCTTTCCCGAGGCGGTCGAGACCGGAATCGCCGTGGAGCGGCTCGGCAATAGCTCCGTCACTTATCGCATCGGCATCTTCCGGGAGGGCGGGGCGCAGGCGGTGGCGCAGGGGCGCTTCACCCATGTCTATGTCCTGCGGGACGAGCAGAAGCCCGTGCCGATTCCGGATGCGTTCAGGGCGGCGATGGCGGCCATCGCCGTCTGAACTCTGGACATGCGGCGTCCCACCGCTCGGCGGGCTCCGCGCTCCTACGCAGGCACGGCAACGGGGCGCTCGGCGACATCGAGCTGGTATGAGGCGAGCATGCCCTCGACGAGCCGATCGGCCTCGGACCAGTCATAGGTTCGGAACGAATGGCCCTTCGTCACGAAGGTCGCCCCTGCATAGAACATTTCGTACTGATGGTGCCGGGAGCCGAACTCGGAGCCGACAGCGTCCCAGGCGAGCTTGAACAGCTTTACGCGTTCGCGCGAGGCTGCGCAGGCAGAGCGTTGCGTCTTGTCGATCAGTGAGGCGATGGCGGGATCGGCAAAGTCCGCCTGTGAGGACGGCAGCATGATCAGGCCGCCGCCGGCGAGTTCGCGCAGGGTGCCGAGCACTTTCGGGTAAAGCTGCTGCGTCAGCACCTGGGCTGCGTAGAGCGTGTGCCGGTCCGGCACGAAATACGCGCCGGCCATGCTGCCCTTGACCTCGATCGCCGCGACGAGCGCGTCGACCATGCCGGCTTCGGCGGCGAGCTGGCCGAGAATCTCCTTCACCTGCGGGAAGGCGGTGATGCCGTTGATCTCCGCGATGCGGTGGCCGAGACCGACCAGGAACTTCAGCTTGACGTTGAGCCGCACCATCGACTGGTAGTTCTGGTAGACGTGGCAAGGCGTGGCGTGAAATTGCCGCTGGCACATGCCAACGTCGCCCTGAACGAACACGCGTTCCCAGGGTACATGCACGTCGTCGAAATGGAGAACGGAGTCGTTCTCGTCGTAGCGGCTGGACAGCGGATTGTCGAAGACGGAGCCGGCCGCGCGCTCATAGGATTTGCGCGAGAGCAGCGTCAGGCCCTTGGTGCTCATCGGAACGGCAAAGGACAGCGCATAGCGCTCCTCGCCCGCGGCGAGCGGCTGGATGGTGCTGACGAACACCTCATCCGCGATGACGCCCCCCGTTGCCAGCATCTTCGCGCCCCGCACGGTGATGCCCGTCGCGTCCCGGTCGACGATGCCGGCGGTCAGGAAGGGGTCCGGCTGCTGCCCTGTGTCCTTCGAGCGGTCCGCCTGCGGATTGATGATGACATAGGTCAGGTAGAGATCGCGGTCGCGCGCATATCGATAATATTCGGCCAGAGCCGAAGCGCGCGCAGGGTCGTAGGCCTCGAAAACGCCAAGCCCCATCATCATGCCGGACAGGCAGGAGGCGACATGGTCGGGCGCCCGGCCCATGAAGCCGGCATGCAGCCCCGCCCAGGCTTCCAGGGCTTTGCGGCGCTGCTGCAGCTCGGCGAATGCCGCCGGAAGTTGCCAGATCCGGTTCGCCCGCCCGCCTTCCGGCGTCTCGAAGGTCATCAAGGCACGGTTGGCCGGGTCGCTCGAGAAATCGAAGAGCCCGGCCATGGAGGCCGCGACGTTCCGGAATGCGGTCGAGGTGGTGACGTCCTCGACGCGCCTGCCGTCGATATAGATGCACCGGTCGTCCCTGAGGCTTGCGAGATAGTCGGCTGCGGTCCGCATCATCCGTCTCCCTCTGGTTGAAACGATGGATCAGTAGTGGATCGGTAGCGGCCAGGCGTGCTCGCGCTCGGCTTCCTCGCGCAGGTCGCGATAACGGCCGCGAAAGAAGATCAGGGGTGCGGTCTCGTCGGGCCGGACGGTGTAGTCACGGACCCGCGCGACGAAGATGACGTGGTCGCCGCCCTCGTGATGGGCATAAGGCTCGCATTCGAAATGGGCCAGCGCACCGGCAATGAGCGGCGCCTTGCGCTCTCCGAGGACTGCCCGCGCCGTGCTCCATTTGTCCGACAGGGCGCGGGCGAACTGGTTCGAGAGGGTTTCCTGATCGCGGGCCAGCACGTTCACCGCATAGGCATCCGCCGCGAGCATGGCCGGCAGGCTGTTGGCCCGGCGGTCGACACTGAACAGCACCAGCGGTGGATCGACTGAGACGGAATTGAAGGAGCTCATGGTCATCCCGATGAGCTCGTCCTGCGGCCCGCGGGCCGTCACGATGGCGACGCCCGTGGCGAATTCTCCCAAGGCACGCCTGAAATGTCGATCGGTTATCGCCATCTCCGATCTCGGCTATGCTTCTTGATATAGCTTCTATAGAAAGCTATTTAGGAAATGTAGTCAAGATAGTTTTCTGACCTCCCGTCAGAGGCGAATCGGCCCTATATGAGCGGGATGGGGAGGTTCGGATGGTGAGGGACGAGAGGCTGTTGACGGTGACGCGCTCGGAGCTGCTCAGCGAGGCGGAGGACACGGCGTTCCGCGCGATGCTTTATGACTTCTTCGCCTTCGGAAGCACGCTCGACACGGCGCGAGCCGGCTTCGCGAGCTATGTCGGCCTGACGCCAACGCAATATCTTAGCCTGATCGTGATCGCGCGGGCTGATCCGCAGGCGCCGGTCGGCGTCAATCAGGTCGCCGCGCGGCTCCATCTGACGGGCGCATTCGTCACGAACGAGATCAACAAGCTGGTCCAGGACGGCCTCGTAGAGAAGAGGCCGCATCCGAGCGACGGCCGGCGGGTGCAATTGCTGGCGACGCGGGCCGGCTGGGAGAAGTTGGCGCATCTGGCGGCATTTCAGCGGCCGATCAACGACGCGCTGTTCGAGACATTGAGCGAGGAAGAATTCGCTCAGCTGCGAAGCATCATGCGGCGTCTGGCTGAGGGGGGACCGCGCGCGCTGCAGCTGGCGAAATACTATGCGGGCAAGGAACGTTGACGCGCTGCGGAGATCACGCGCCATCGATCCCGCGAGGCGACGCGCTTCCTGCGTCCGTCCAGCTCCCGCTCCAACCTGTGACCGGCACATATGCCGCCTGCGCCCGAACAGGGATCATCCGTGGATCGTGCATATAAGCTGCGAAGCGTTGTCTCGCGCGCGCAGGCAGGCTATGCCGCCTCAACCCCCTTCGACGGACCGCCAGGAACCCTGAGCCCGTGATTCCGAACGACATCAAGATTACGCCCCAGCTCGTCGCCGAGCATGGCCTGAAGCCCGATGAGTATCAGCGCTTCCTGCATCTGATCGGCCGCGAGCCGACGACCACGGAACTCGGCATCGTCTCGGCGATGTGGAACGAGCACTGCTCGTACAAATCGTCCAAGATCCATCTGAAGACCCTGCCGACCAAGGCGCCCTGGGTCATCCAGGGTCCCGGCGAGAATGCTGGCGTGATCGATATCGGCGATGGCACGGCCATCGTCTTCAAGATGGAGAGCCACAACCATCCGTCCTTCATCGAGCCCTATCAGGGCGCGACGACGGGCGTGGGTGGCATCCTGCGCGACGTCTTCACCATGGGCGCCCGGCCGATCGCGGTGCTCGACGCGCTGCGCTTCGGCTCGCCGGACCACCCGAAGACCCGCCATCTCGTCTCCGGCGTCGTCGCCGGCATCGGCGGCTACGGCAATTCCTTCGGTGTGCCCAATGTCGGCGGCGCCACCGGCTTCCACACCCGCTATGACGGCAACATCCTGGTCAACGCCATGGCGGTCGGCATCGCCAAGGCTGACGAGATCTTCTACGCCAAGGCGACCGGCGTCGGTAAGGCGATCGTCTATCTCGGCTCCAAGACCGGCCGCGACGGCATCCACGGCGCGACGATGGCCTCGGCCGAATTCGACGACAAGTCGGAGGAGAAGCGCCCGACCGTGCAGGTCGGCGACCCCTTCGCCGAGAAGCTCCTGCTCGAAGCCTGCCTCGAGATCATGGCCGCCGGCCATGTCGACGCGATCCAGGACATGGGCGCGGCGGGCCTGACCTGCTCGGCCGTCGAGATGGGCGCCAAGGGTGACCTCGGCGTCGAGCTCGACCTCGACAAGGTGCCCTGCCGCGAGGAGGGCATGAGCGCCTATGAGATGATGCTGTCGGAGAGCCAGGAGCGCATGCTCATGGTGATCAAGCCGGGCCATGAGGACGCCGCCGAGGCGATCTTCAAGAAGTGGGGGCTCGACTTCGCCGTCATCGGCCACACCACCGACACGCTGCGCTTCGTCGTAAAGCACCAGGGCGAGGTCATGGCCGACCTGCCGATCAAGGAGCTCGGTGACGAGGCTCCCGAATATGATCGGCCCTGGATCGAGACCGCCCCGCAGCAGCGCATCGCGGCCGAGAGTGTCGCGCCGCCCTGCGGCAATGCCGAGGCACTGAAGAAGCTCATCGGCTCGCCCGACCTCTCCTCCAAGCGCTGGATCTACGAGCAGTACGACACGCTGATCCTCGGCAATTCGGTGGTAACGCCCGGCGGCGATGCCGGCGTGATCCGCATCGAGGAGGGGCCGAGGGGCCTCGCCATGACCGCCGACGTGACGCCGCGCTATTGCGAGGCCGATCCGTTCGAGGGCGGCAAGCAGGCCGTCGCCGAAGCCTGGCGCAACCTCACCGCGGTTGGCGCGACGCCACTCGCCATCACCGACAATCTCAACTTCGGCAACCCCGAGAAGCCGGAAGTCATGGGCCAGTTCGTCGGCTGCGTCCGCGGCATCGGCGAGGCCTGCAAGGCGCTCGACTTCCCGGTCGTCTCCGGCAACGTCTCGCTCTACAACGAGACCAACGGCGTCTCCATCCTGCCAACCCCGACCATCGGCGGCGTCGGCGTGATGGCGGATGTGACGAGGCATGCCACCGTTGCCTTCAAGGCCGAGGGCGAGGCGATCCTGCTGATTGGCGAGACCGCCGGCTGGCTCGGCCAGAGCGCCTATCTCGCGACCGTCTGCGGCCGCGAGGAGGGAGCGCCCCCGCCGGTCGATCTCGCGATCGAGCGCCGCAACGGCGATTTCGTGCGTGGGCTGATCACGGGCGGCAAGGTGACCACCTGCCACGACCTGTCGGATGGCGGTCTTGCCGTCGCGCTCGCCGAGATGGCGATAGGCAAGGGCGTCGGCGCGACCATCGAGGCGCTGCCGAATGGGCCGGCCCATGCCGTGCTCTTCGGCGAGGACCAGGCGCGCTATGTCGTCACGGTGCCGAGCGCCGAGGCCGATGCCGTGCTGGCCAATGCCAAGGCGGCCGGCGTGCCGGCGCTGAAGATCGGCCGCACCGGTGGCGCCTCGCTCGCCCTGCCGGGCGAGCCGGCGCTGGCGATCGCTGATCTCCGCAAGATCCACGAAGACTGGCTGCCATCCTATATGGCCGGCAAGACGGCCTGAGGAGACAAGACCATGGCGATGGACGCTCATGAGATCGAGCGGATGATCAAGGCGGCGCTGCCGGATGCGGCGGTGGAGATCAAGGATCTGGCCGGCGATGGCGACCACTATGCCGCGACCGTGATCTCGGCTGCCTTCAAGGGCAAGACCCGGGTGCAGCAGCACCAGATGGTCTATGCCGCGCTCCAGGGGAATATGGGCGGCGTGCTGCACGCCCTTGCGCTGACGACCAGCGTTCCCCAAGATTAGAACGGAACCATCCGGTGGGCCTTGAACCCGCTTCAGGAGATTTGTGATGTCCGACGTCAATGCCCGCATCGATGCGGAAGTGAAGAACAACGACGTGGTGCTCTTCATGAAGGGCACGCCGCAATTCCCGATGTGCGGCTTCTCCGGCCAGGTCGTCCAGATCCTCGGCTATATCGGCGTGCCCTATAAGGGCGTGAATGTGCTGGAGGATCAGGAGATCCGCGAGGGCATCAAGGCCTATTCGAACTGGCCGACGATCCCGCAGCTCTACGTCAAGGGCGAGTTCGTCGGCGGCTGCGACATCACCCGCGAGATGTTCCAGTCCGGCGAGCTGCAGCAGCTCTTCGAGGAGAAGGGCATCACGGTGAAGCAGGCGAGCTGAGGCTCGCCGACTTCCCAATCAGCTTCCTGAGCTGACTGATTTTCTCAAGCCGCGGCGCATTGCGGGTGCGGCTTGCGGATACGCTCGGTCGAAGCCGGGTATTTCTGCAGCTTGGTTTCGGGCCTGATCGGCCTGCGCACTAGTTCGCCGCCGCAATTCGGGCAGGTGCCGGCGAAGCGTGTCTCCGCGCAATCGGCGCAAAACGTGCATTCGAATGTGCAGATCAGCGCGTCGCGGGTTTGGGGCGGCAGGTCGCGGTCGCAGCATTCGCAGTTCGGGCGCAATTGCAGCATCGTCTTCCCCTTTCTCTGATATGGCGAAGCATGACGCTGATCGGGGCTTAAGCCAGCGATTTCGCGTGATCCGACCGATCAACCGATCCGATCGGATGCGCCGTCACTTCACCAGCAGCCAGTCCTCGACGACGAGCGCATCGAGCCCGCTCGTATAGAACATCAGGATCGCGTCCTCCGTCGTGTGCAGGATCGGCTTGCCCATGATGTTGAAGGAGGTGTTGAGGAGGACCGGGACGCCGGTCAGGGCGTGGAAGGCTGCGATCAGCGCATAGTAGCGCGGGTTGCGCTCAGGCGTGACGCTCTGCAGCCGGCCTGTTCCATCCGCATGGACGACGGCCGGAACGCGGTGGCGGACCGCCTCCTTCCAGCTCAGCGTGCGCTCCATATAGGGCGCGTCCTGATAATCCTCGAACCAATCGGGGCCATGCTCCGCCAGGATCGAAGGAGCGAAAGGGCGGAAAGCCTCGCGATACTTCACCTTGGCGTTCAGGATGTCCTTTGCGTCGCGCGGGCGCGGATCGGCGAGGATCGAGCGGTTGCCGAGCGCACGCGGGCCGAATTCGGCGCGCCCCTGCACCCAGCCGACGAGCTTGCCCTGTGCCAGCAGCTCGGCCGTGACGAGCGGGATCTGCTCGGAGGGAAGCTTCTGCAGGCGCGGCTCCCAGGCCTGCATGCGTTCGAGCGGCTCGGTCGAGATCGACGATCCGAGATAGGGCGTCAGCGGTCCCTTCGGCGCGCGCCAGGCTGGGTTGGCGCTGGCATGGCTCAGCCAGGCGGCGCCGATGGCGTTGCCGTCATCGGCCGGGGCGGAGGGCACGAAGACTTGTCTGAAGCCGTGCCGGCCGGCGATCCTGCCGTTGAAGGAGGAGTTCAGCGCACAGCCGCCGGCGATGACGAGATTCTCGGATGGCACGAGCGCCGCGGTTTCCGTCAGCAGCGCTTCCATCATCTCGACGAAGGCATCCTGTCCGCAGCGGGCGAGATCGGCCCAGCCCTGATCGCCGATATCGGCCGGGCGATGGGCGCTGATCTCGGCCGCGACCTCTCGCACGATATCGACGTCGGCGAAGCGGAGCTTGTGCCCGTCGATCCCATAGAGCCGGCGCAGCAGGGCCATCAGCCTGGGATCGGCCCGGCCATAGGGGGCGAGGCCCATGATCTTCCATTCCTCGCCCTTGCTCTGGTCGAAGCCGGCGAGATCGGTGACGAGTCCATAGAAGAAGCCGATCGATTCCCGCCCGCGATGGCGCTTCACCTCGCGGATCTGCCCATCCTCCAGCGCGAAGATTGCCGAGGCACCGGTTTCACCCATACCGTCGACGACGAGGCATGCCGCGTCTGCAAAGGGGGAGGACCAGCAGCCATAGGCGGCATGGCTGAGATGGTGGTTGTGGCGGTCGATGCTGGTGATGTTCGCCTTGCCATGGGCGCGGTCGAGGCCGATCAGCACGCCGACCCCGGCCCGAGTCTGCGCGTGATGGAGCGATGCGATCAGCGCGCGCTCCGTCCGCTCCGGCACCAGCGAGCGACCGAGCTCCGGCGAGAGCCCGCATAGCGTGTCGAAGGTGAAGGAGCCGGCCCGTGCCATCTGGTCGAGGAAGCCGGTGAACTCCTCGCTCCAGCTCGTCGCGATGCGGATCCCGGCGCCGGCCGGGACATGGCGCTTCAGCAGCCCCTCCATGCGCGCGGCCGTGTCCGGCTCGCAGTTCGGGGCGCGCTTGTATTGCAGGTAGCGCTCGGCGGCCTCGGCGAAGAGCACCGCACCATCGGGCCCGATGATGGCGATGGCCGGATCATGAAAGGTCGTCGCGAGGCCTATCGTGTAGGTCATGCGCAAAACTCAACCGTGCCGGTTCGCCGTGGCCAAAATCGGCTGGCGGAGCCCAGTACGGGCGAGAAAACTTACTTGGCGGTGAAGGCCACGCTCGCCACCGTCTGGTCGATGGCCGGCTGAAGCTGCTGCAAAGCGCCCGGATCTGCCGTGACCAGCAGGCGCAGGAAACGCCCCTCCGGCCCGCTGGCGAGATATTGTGCAAAGCTCTTGCTGCTGCCGTTTGGGTGCTTGAACGCGCCCTTCAGCAACACGCCGTTCTGCCCGGCGAAGCGCAGCCGGCGGCGCTCCTTGATCTCGGCCGCCCCCAGATCGCGCGTGCCCTTGAGCAGCGCTTCGGCAAGCGCCTCCTCCTGGCCAGCCTTGGCCGGAGCCGAGGTCTGATAGGCGGCGATCATCAGGGGTTGCGTGCCGGAGGGATCGACGTCCTTGTCACCTGCCGTCATCAGCAGGCCGGCACCGCCGATCGTGTCGACGGTGCGGAAGGGCGCTGCGGGCGTGATGGAGAAGGGCAGGGCGGCGACCTTCTCGGCAAGCGTCGGCACCTTGCCGAGGGAGACCGAGGCGACCAGCGCCCTGACCTCGGCGGCCCCGAGCTTGGCCGCCTGCGGCGCCTGCACGGTCAGCATCACGGTCTTCTCACCCTTGAACAGGGCCATCCATTTGTCGAAATGGACGCCTGCCGCCAGGGTCTGGGTGCCGCTGAGCAGGGGCACCTTGTCTCCGTTGACATCGATCTGGTCGAGGCGGGCGATCGCGATGCCCTGGCGGGCAAAACCGGCCCGTGCCGTGTCCGGGTTGTCGAAGAGCGTCACGAGCTGCGGATAGGCTTCGGCCGGCAATTCGGCGATCAGCACGCTCGCCCGGTTTGCCTTGTTGACCAGCCCCGCGAAGCCGGATGCCGGCTCGAAGCCCTTCGGCACGGCGAGCGAGACGCTGGTGCCGGCAATAGGCTTGCGCTCCTGCGCGCCGGCCGGACTGCAGGCCAGCCAGGCGAAGCAGGCGAGAGCGAGGGCTCCGAAGGCGGCCCGTCGTCCGGCACGGCTGCTGTCGGTCGTCATGATTATCCCCCCGGATGCTAGGCTTCGTCCGCAGCAGAACGCCGCAATGCGACGAGAGTTCGCCGCCATGGCTCAGCCGTCCAATAGCATCTTGCCGGCGGCAAGGCTCAGGGGCGGCCCATCGCCGCAGCCATCAGCGCCTTCGAATCGGCGCTGGCCCAATCGGCCGGGCCCTGAATGATGCCGAGCTCGCAGCCGGATTTGTCGACGATGATGCTGACCGGCATGCCCTCGACCTTGTGCGCCTTGCGCAGGGCCTGGAAGGTCGCGGCCTGCGCGTCGCCGTAGAAGGGCAGCGCCGTGATCTTGTTCTCGGCGAGCCATTGCTTCGGCTTGTCGAGATTGCGCGTGTCGATGTTGATGGCGACGACGGCGAAATCCGGCCCGCCCATCTCCTTCTGCAGCGCATCGAGCGCCGGCATCTCCTTCAGGCAGGGCGCGCACCAGGTCGCCCAGAGATTGACGAGCAGCGTCTTGCCCTTGAAGGCGGCAAGCGTCATCGGCTGGCCGTCCGGTCCGGTGAAGGTCAGTTCAGGCGCGGGTTGCGGCTGGGATCGGATCTCGACGGCCGCGACCTCGCCCCTGGCGAGCGGCGCCATGCGCTGGGCGGTGGCCCGCGCCGCGCTGCATGATCCGTTGCCGGCATTGCCCCTCACGGAGTAGAAGGCCGCAACGCCAGCGAGGCCGAGCGCCGCCACGACCCCGAGGGCCAGTCCGATCTTCGTTCCAGACGTCATCGTACGTCCTCAAAAGCAGGAAAGACCGCCGTGAGCAATCGCATGTGGGGGGGGCGTTTCGCCACAGGTCCTGGCGCCATCATGGAGGAGATCAACGCCTCCATCGATTTCGACAAGAAGCTCTGGCGACAGGATATCCGCGGCTCGCTGGCCCATGCCGCCATGCTCGCCGAGACCGGCATCCTGACGAAGGACGATGTCGCGACGATCATCGCCGGCCTCAAGCAGGTGGAAGGCGAGATCGAGAGCGGCCAGTTCACGTTCTCGCGCGCCCTCGAGGACGTGCACATGAACGTCGAGTCGAACCTCAAGGACAAGATCGGCCTTGCCGCTGGCCGGCTGCACACCGCCCGCTCGCGCAATGACCAGGTCGCGACCGATATGCGGCTGTGGGTGCGCGACACGCTGGACGAGCTCGACGGCCAGATGGCCGATCTCCAGCTTGCGCTCGCCGAGAAGGCCGATACCTATGCCGGCGCCGTGATGCCGGGCTTCACCCATCTGCAGTCGGCGCAGCCGGTCACCTTCGGCCATCACCTGCTCGCCTATGTCGAGATGCTCGGCCGTGACCGCAGCCGCGTCCGCGATGCCCGCGCCCGACTCAACGAATGCCCGCTCGGGGCCGCGGCGCTCGCCGGCACCTCCTTCCCGATCGACCGGCACATGACGGCCAAGGCGCTCGGCTTCGATCGGCCGACGGCGAACTCGCTCGATTCGGTCTCGGATCGCGACTTCGTGCTGGAGACGCTGTCGACGGCCTCGATCTGCGCGATGCATCTGTCGCGCCTGGCCGAGGAGATCGTGCTCTGGGCGACGCCGCAGTTCGGTTTCGTGAAGCTCTCCGACGCCTTCTCGACCGGCTCCTCGATCATGCCGCAGAAGCGCAATCCGGACGCGGCCGAACTGGTGCGCGGCAAGGCGGGGCGCGTCTTCGGTGCGCTGCAGGCGCTGCTGACGATGATGAAGGGCCTGCCGCTCAGCTATTCCAAGGACATGCAGGAGGACAAGGAGGGCACCTTCGACGCCCTGCAGACGCTGTCGCTCTGCCTCGCCGCGATGGCCGGCATGGTCCGCGACATGCAGCCCGATCTCAAGACGATGAAGAAGGCGGCGGGCTTCGGCTACGCAACCGCGACCGATCTCGCCGACTGGCTGGTGCGGGTTCTTAAGATGCCGTTCCGCGATGCGCATCACGTCACCGGACGGCTTGTCGGCCTCGCCTCGGAGAAGAAGGTCGGGCTTGAGAAGCTGACGCTCGCCGAGATGCAGGCGGTGGAGCCGCAGATCACCGAGGCCGTCTTCGCCGTGCTCGGCGTCGACCAGTCGGTGAAGAGCCGTGTCAGCTATGGCGGCACCGCGCCGGCCAATGTCCGCAAGCAGGCGCGGCGCTGGCTGAAGCAGCTCGCGAAAGGCTGAAGGCTGTGGCGGCGAGAGCCTCGCGCTCCGCCGCTTCCTCCGCTACTGTCCCGCCACGCTTCGTTCGAGGGTTCGCTTTCGTGCTTGATTCCCGCCTGAAACTCGGCCGCACCCTGCTGGTCGTCGGCCTCATGGCCGTTGCGCTCGGTGCCTGCGGGCGCAAGGGGCCGCTGGAGCCGCCGCCGACCGCGAGCAATGCGGTCGACCTGCCCGACAACCAGATCGGCGCGCAGTCCAACGATGTCTCGGCCTACGGCTCGACTTCGGTGCTGGCGAAACCGGCCAAGGCCAGCAAAGCCATCACCGTGCCGGAAAAGCCCTTCGTGCTCGACCCGCTGATGTAACGACCGACGGCGCCTGAAAGGCGACGTGCCCGGGCTCGAGCCCCCAGGCATCTCCTGCCGGAGCTTCTCGGGCCTGCGCTTCGCTCCGCCCGAGAATGACGCCGGGTAGCCGGTTCTCCTGATTTACGAGCCAAGACCCATGCATCATTTCGCCTATCGCGACGGATCGCTCCATGCCGAAGGCGTCGATCTCGAACGCATTGCGGCCGAGGTCGGCACGCCGGTCTACGTCTATTCGACGGCGACGATCGAGCGGCACTACAAGCTGTTCGAGGCGGCTCTGAAGAAGGCCGCGCCGGCGGGCAAGACCCATGTCTTCTACGCCATGAAGGCGAACGGCAATCTCGGCGTGCTGAAGACGCTGGGCGCGCTCGGCGCCGGCATCGACACCGTCTCGGAAGGTGAGGTGCGCAAGGCGCTCGCGGCCGGCATCCCGGCCGATCGCATCGTCTTCTCGGGCGTCGGCAAGAGCGAGCAGGAGCTGCGCTTCGCGGTCGAGGCGGGGATCTACCAGGTCAATATCGAGAGCGAGAGCGAGCTGAACCTGCTCTCGAAGGTCGCAGGCCAGCTCGGCAAGCGGCAGGAGGCGGTGTTCCGCGTCAATCCCGATATCGGCGCCGGCGGTCACGCCAAGATCACGACCGGCTCGTCCGAGAACAAGTTCGGCGTCTCCTTCGAGGAGGTCGGGCGGCTTTATGCGCGCGCGGCCAATCTCCCGGGCGTGCGGATCATGGGGCTTGCGGTCCATATCGGCAGCCAGATCCGCGAGATCGACGCCTTCGAGGCGGCCTATGCCAAGATGGTCGCGCTGGTCGGCGAGCTGAAGGGCGAGGGCCATCGCGTCGAGCGGCTCGATCTCGGTGGCGGGCTCGGCATTCCCTACGACATCCCCAAGGAGTTCGATTACGGCCCCGGGCTGATCGAGGCCTATGCCGCGATGGTCGGCCGCGTGACGAAGGGGCTCGATGTCGAGCTCGGCTTCGAGCCCGGCCGGCTCATCGTCGGCAATGCCGGTATCCTGCTGACGCGGGTGCTGCATCTCAATCCGCGCCCGACCAAGCAGTTCCTCGTCGTCGACGCGGCGATGAACGACCTGGTGCGGCCGGCGATGTACGAGGCCTATCACGAGATCTGGCCGGTGGCTGAGACGGCCTCCGATGTCACGGCCGTTACCTATGACGTGGTCGGGCCGATCTGCGAATCGGGCGACACCTTCACCACCGGCCGCGCCCTGCCGACGCTGAAGCAGGGCGATCTCATCGCCTTCATGACCGCCGGCGCCTATGGCGCCTCGATGTCCTCGACCTACAACCAGCGCCTGCTGGTCGCCGAGGTGATGGTCAAGGGCGATCAGTACGCCGTGACCCGACCGCGCCAGAGCTATGAAGAGCTGATCGGGACGGATCGGCTGCCGGGTTGGTTTGATTAAGCGCGGAACCGCGGGGAACCCCTCTCCCGGGTGGGAGAGGGGCAGGGGCGAGGGAAGGCCGGAAACCAGTAAGGCGCAACCTCACCGCTGCAGCCGTTAGCTCACGGCCACGGTGTCCAACGGCCTACCCCTCACCCTGCCCTTGTGTGTAGAGGAGAAGCGAGCCTTGTTTGCGGGGCTCGCGGAGTCTCCGCGGCGAGCCCGCCCCTGCCCGTGGTGGTCGAGACCGTGGGAGAGCCGAGGGCCGCCGCGGAGCGTCATTCACG